>Ga0302286_10000090_pt1 | contig 76477 bp, 77 predicted proteins | sample III_Fen_E2_3_FD_198765 | JGI IMG/M metagenome (GOLD analysis project Ga0302286, IMG submission 198765) | Peat permafrost microbial communities from Stordalen Mire near Abisko, Sweden - III_Fen_E2_3 | ecosystem: Environmental > Terrestrial > Soil > Wetlands > Permafrost | place: Sweden: Abisko...
AATTTTATCGGCACTGATCATAGGGAAATATTTTTGTTATATATTTAAAAGTCAGATACTTAAATATAAAAATTCTCCCTATGTTCTCCTATTATTTCTGCTTTTTTTTACATCGAACTCACGTTATTTTAAATTCATGCTCACTCGAATGCCCGATGCCCGGTATCTGCCATTTTCAAATCCGGCAAAGGCCTCGACATGAAAGAGCAGCAATATGTTTCGCACTCCATAACCTGTTTCGACATAGTTTTTCAGTACCGGAGTCGATAAATAATTTACAAACAGGTTTTCTGAAACAGAGGTATTTCGGAGTAGTGGCAACTGCTTCAATACCAGCTTTCGGCTCTGAAATCCAGTATGTATTTCCAAAAACGATTTTGGTGTAGCGTATTCATAAAAGGGCAGTAAGCGGAAGCTGTTTCCTTCCGGATTAAACAGAAAGGCCTTCGACTGCATGTTGAAATTCTGAAAATCCTCAAAATACACCTTCGATGAGTTCAGAAAATGACCGGCATTGACCACGTAGTTTAAATGATCGTCGATACCAATCTTTAGGTTTTGGCGAATGCCCAGTTTCAGCAAATCGAAACGCGAATCGCTTCCCATAATTCCCGAATAAGCACCTTTGTAGTACAGTGAAAATGTGGGGAACTTACTATTTACGTACATTTTCGAATGATTTCGGATCATGTAGCGGTGTTGTGGGGTATATTCCAGAACAGCGCGGACGATAAACGACTGATGGCTTTCGAGTTGCCATGATTGCATCGCACTGTTTACCGGAATGTTAGGCATAATCTCTTTGTCCTTGTAGTCGATAAGAGAGTAGCTGGAATGGTTTCTTAACGGGCTGTTATCGCTGTAGTCCAGACTCAGATTAAGGTTTAGCCCATTCATCAGATCGCGACCAGCCATTACCTGCACAAAATCGCGCCGGTACAAACGTTTGTCGTTTTCTTCGAACCACAGTGTATAAAGATCGTTATTCATTGCCGAGAGACCTGACTGTCTGTTGTAATCTACCGTAGTAGTTCCAAAACCAGCACCAAACAAGGCATTGTGCATACCTCCCTGGTATTGCCGAAAGGCTATTGTTGCATCCATTTTTTTACGGAGAAAAGCATATGATATTTGAGGACTCAGACTTAACGAATGTCCCAGACTATCCGAGCGGTAATAATTGAAAGGCAATTCAGCACGAATTCCATCTATCGAGTTAAATGTAAAGGTTGTTGGGGCAAACAGGGTTGGAATGCTAAACCGCTCGTAATGCCTGATCGAATCAACCGAATAGTTATATGTTTTTCCGAAAATCAGATGCTTAATCTTGAATTTTCGTCGGTCATTTCGCACCGAATCTTTGTACTCCGGACGGGATGAAACTTTAATAATTGAATCTTTTTTGACAAAACTAACTTTCTCAGCAGCCGTTAACGGAATCGGCCGCAACGAAGCCCAATAGGCGGTGTCGTTGTTTACCTGCTTTTGGCTAACCTGAACACTCGATTTAATTTCCAGAGGTTCGGGCGGAGCATTCCGGCGTGCTTCGGCTTCAATCATCCGGTTTAGTTTTACGGTTTCATGGTTATTCAGACTTTCCTTTTTCATAAGCTCATCGATCTTTTTTTGAGCTTTCGTTTTTTCAGCAGCCTGCTGAGCTTTCCGTGTTTCGTTCCGGTTATTATCAATTACCTGTTGATCCTGAAATTGCTTCTCTTTGATACGATCCAGAAAAGAATGATCCAAAGCCGGATTCAAGGTGGTCTGATATTCGTTGATCGAAGCCACATACCTGAATTTCATCTTAAAGCCCAATCCCGAGAAATTCATATCAAAATCGAGGCTTACCGGCATCCATGTATTCTTGTTCACCTCGCCATACACCTGATGCACATTAACATCAGTCATTGGCATTTGCATATTCAGATCAGCCGAATGAATATTCCAGAACCCGTCGGCGATGTATATGAACCCTGAAAAGACATCCTTGCTGTTGCTTTTAGGCGTAACTTTAATCTTATTAATCGTCCGCCCCTGATCTTCAAAAACCCCGTCCAGACTATAGGTGTAAGTTTTTAATGCACTTTTTCCTACTGGCGAAACAACTCCGTATTTATCGGCATCATACAGGTTGTTGGTAATCATTCCCATGGGTGATGTATTGTTATCCTTACCCGAAGAACGCATTGCCAGAACCTTCTGTTTAAGTTTGTCAGGCTGTTCAAAATCAATCTTGCTGACTGTTTCTATCACAAAAGCTTCGTTTTCGTTCACCCCATCCTTTTTCATCTGTTTTTTGAAAAGTTTCGGGATCTTATCGAATACTCCGGTTCCTTTCAGGTAAACCTTACACGAGTATTTCGAAACCTGTTTCTGGTAATACGGAGCCATTGCAATTGCCCGGCGCATAATGTAATAAGCAGGATCTTCACCTGAAGCCAGCACCTTAACTTCCGGAAGCTGATAATCCTGAGCTTCGAGTTGAATGTTAACCTCTTCAAAGGTTTTACCAATTGTAAATTCGCGCGATTGAGTCTGATAACCAAGATACTGAAACAAAACCTTCACGTTTCCGGCAGAAAGCTTCATTTCAAACCGACCATCGATATTCGAAGTTGTTCCGGTTGATAATTGTGGAATGTAAATATTGGCAAAGGGAATTGGCTCTTTTTGAGCGTTGGTTATACGGCCACGAATACCCTGGGCTAAACCAGAAAGAATAGAGCAAAAACAAAAAAGAACAGATAGTAGAACTCGAATCCTCATACAATTCAGGGTTTTAGATACACTGCAAAAATAATCGGAATTTGCAGGATTCTATTTTGTTGCTATGTTAAAAAAGGCTAAGAGGCTTTAAATTAAGGTAAAAGAAGATTTCGGGAAGTTACCGTTTTAGTGACGGGGTGACTCCAAGTCACCCCGTCACTAAAACGGCAAAACGCTGACAGGTCTGACGACGCTGTCAGGTTTTAAAATTTCCGAAAAATAACCTTCAATCTGTCAGCGTGCGAAGCTCCTGACAGCGTCGTGAATGACGGAGAATCGAACGGAAATAAAATTCGATTAGTCTCTTTTGTGGTGCGGTAAATCGATGGGTACTTCGAACGAAATTTCGATCATGCCTTTAAATTCGCCGTTTTCCATCCAGGGTGTTTGGTGAATCATCTTACGGATTCCCCGTTTTTCGATGGTATAGGAGTTGGTCATTGGTTCGGCCAGCATCTTTTTCAGCATGGTTCGGGCTGGTTCCGGATGACAATTAATCAGGCTTTTGCCAATCAAGCCTTCTTCGTCGTATTTTGCAAATTGTGTTTTCGCGCGGTCGTTCATGTAAACCACAATTCCTTCACGGTCACAAACCGTTATCGCTCCTAAAAATTCGTCTGTCCAGTTCATTAGTATCAAGTTTCAAGGCAAAAGTTAAAAGGCAAAAGTATCAAGACTCAAGTGTAAAGGCAAAAGTATCAAGGCAAAAGATTCAAGATTCTAAATTCGTAATTCAAGATTCGTAATGGGTTCTTATTCTTTGGCATGCTGATAAAAACGTACCCAGTCGATTTCGAAGCGGTGCGGCAGACTGCTACCTTCCGAAACCATTATTGAAGCGGCATTCAGGTGCATTTTAAAGGCTGGAATGTTGTGATCCAGCGTAAAAACCACCCGTTCATTGACTTTCCATACCAATGAATGAGCCGACCATTCGAGCTTGAAAATGTAGTATTCGCCCGGTTTTAGACCGGAGATGCTACCGCATTCGGCATTGATTCCGTCGGATGATTTGCTTAGTACACCCACCCGGTTTCTGGCTCCCATTTCAAGCAGATTAATCTGTGGCGAAGTTTCTTCTCCCAACAGGTAAATCACATCCACCAGGTTCGAATCCGGTGAGTATTTTACTTTGGCTTCCAAAATTCCATGTTTCCACCATTCGATTCCGGCTGTTGAAACAATTCCGGATGTGTAATCAAATTCCTGTTCAACAAATCCAAACGGGATACGCCATTGCATTCCTTTGGCTTTTTCACGGCGAAGCTCTATTTTCAGGCTTTTCCCGTCAATCGACACATTCTTGCCATCGGTAAATGCATGTAAATCGCCCGGCTGCGAGAAGTTCTGTCCCAGCGCCTGATTGGCCCAGTGCGACAAGGTTAGCCATTTTTCATGATCCAGTTTTCCGGAGTTAAAGCGGTCTTCAAAAACCAGATTCCATTTCTGGAAGAAGTCGAATGCATTGGAGTTTTCGTATTTCAGGTAGTTGATAACTTCCGGAAGTTTACGCATGTCAGAAAAATGCTTTTGTTTCGCATGTTCTTCCGATTTCTCCCATTTTTGCGGGTCTTCGAGGTATGCAACCCTGGACTTAAATTCATCAGAAGCAACAGTAGCCCGAAGCTTTTCGAGTTCTTTACGTTCAGGAGAATCTTTAAATTCCAGGTAATTCTTATATGCAGCAGATTTTTTAAAATGTTCCAGAAACTGAATATCGTCCGACGATTTCAGGCGGTGAAACTCGGTGTATTGTTGGTATTCTTCGCTTTGTTCATCTTTTTTCTTTTTGACATCAAACGAAGGGCTCTCTACCTGCGATTTTAGCTTACTGTACTTAGCCGGCAAATCGGTAGCTGAGATCTTTTCGAAACGTTTAAGTTCGTCCGATTTCAGTGTTTCGTAAAACTTTTGCAGATGATGATTATGCTCCAATCTTTTGAGTTCGGTTAACTGAGCTGCTTCTTTGCTGCCTTTGAGCGATAAATGCTGAAGTTCGTGCTTCTTTTGTTTGAAGGTTGCTGAATGAACCAAAATTTCCAGCTCGTGATAGTCCTTTTTCCCTCCTGAATTCACAAACTCACAGAACATCGTATAGTCAGCCAGCAGGGATTCGTAAGCAGTTTCCAGTTTTTCCGTAGATTTGAGCAATCCGAAAGTTCTGGCCAAAAGTAAATTAAACGACATAATCGGTTTTTTTTGAATCTATTATTTCGAGGTTTTAAAAATAGCAAATAAAACAAACATCACCACTTTTTTCGCCACTCGGGTAAAAAACGCTAAATTCACCATAAAATTATACTAATTCAGAATTGATTTTGGATTTGTTGCAACAACGATCACCAACATTAAAATTCATTGAAATGCAAAACTTCGGAAGACTAATTCTTACACTTGTTTTAACCATTTTCCTGAATACCGGATTTGCTCAGGATTTCCTGAAAAATGAACTTCATATTGGGAAAAACTATGTTCTTTTGGCTCACCCAACGGTTCAGAACCTTGAAACAATTCAGTTTTTATTGAATAACCATATTCTTCAGCTTTCAGATGTTGAATTTGTAGGCGTTTATTCGGCGGCTGAGAAATACGATTATACCCAATCTATCAACCGGATTAAAAAGTCGGAAATGAACCGGTTTCATTTACAGCGAGTTGATGGAGAGGAGAATCAATCCAAAATATTTCATGAAAACGAATGGACTAAAACTTTTCGAAGCTTGTTTGATCATTCTGTTGGGATTTTCTTTTTTGGTGGTCCTGACATTCAACCGGAGATTTATGGACAAAAAAACTTGTATTCGGAGGTAACCGATCCTAATCGTCACCTGTTTGAACTGAGTTTTATTTTTCACCTTTTGGGCGGATCGCAAAACAAGGATTTTACCCCTTTTATGAAAGATAAGCCCGGATATTTTGTCACCGGATTTTGCCTGGGTTTGCAAAGTATCAATGTTGCTACCGGAGGCACTCTTACACAGGATATTCCGGCACAAACGTATAAAAAGAAAAATGCTGAAGAGACCCTGAAGTTGAAGAAAGAGCAGTTGCACCGCAACTACTGGCAGGAAACTTCGCCCGATACGCTACTGATGGGAACCAATTTCCATGTGATTCAGTTTACCGCCCATCCGTTTTTTCTGGAAACAGTAAAAGTGCAGAAAGCTTTTAACCCGAACATATTGAGCAGCCACCATCAGGCAATTTATGAGCTTGGGAAAGATATTATTGTTACGGCAACATCGCTTGATGGTCAGGTTATCGAAGGAATTCATCACCGGTTGTATCCGAATGTTTTTGCGGTTCAGTTTCATCCTGAAGTTCCTGCACTTTATCAGGACGGGAAAAAATTGAAATTTGCTCCGTCGGATGTCCCCAAATCTTATTTCGAGAACCTTACCGATGCGGATCGGGAGTTTCACCGGAAATATTGGATAGCTATTTCAAAAGCGATTAAGTCATCCATTGAGATGAAGAATAATAAGTCTCCGTTCACCCATTAATGACTCTTTTGTAAACAAATACTCATTCCAGACCTCAGTCATTCTGTTCCTTTCAGATAAAGTTCTATTTTTGCAGCTTCAAAAAAATGGATGTAATGAGTAATCAGACAGAAATACGAAGAAGAAGAACCTTTGCGATTGTGAGTCACCCGGATGCAGGAAAAACAACCTTAACTGAGAAGTTATTGCTGTTTGGAGGGGCAATACGTGTTGCCGGTGCTGTTAAGAGTAATAAAATCAAGAAAGGGGCAACTTCCGACTTTATGGAGATTGAACGCCAACGTGGTATTTCTGTTGCGACTTCGGTAATGGGGTTTGAATACGACGGCTACAAGGTCAATATTCTGGATACTCCCGGTCATCAGGACTTTCAGGAAGATACATTTCGTACGCTTACAGCCGTTGATAGCGTTATTATTGTAATTGATGCGGCCAAAGGGGTTGAACCTCAAACCGAAAAACTGATGAGTGTTTGCCGGATGCGCAAAACTCCGGTAATTGTTTTCATCAACAAACTCGACCGTCCGACTCAGGATACTTTTGAATTGCTCGACGACATTGAACGTCAACTGCAAATCCGCATTAATCCATTAAGCTGGCCAATTAATAATGGTCCCGATTTTAAAGGGGTTTACAATATATATAACAAAAGTTTGAACCTGTTCAAAGCCAGTGTTCAGGAAATTGAACCGGGTATTTCGTTCTCCGATATTAACAGTCCGGAACTTGAAAAACATATTCGTGCCGATGCCCAGAAGCTGCGCGATGACCTCGAACTGGTGTACGGAGTTTATCCGCCTTTCGATCACGACGAATATCTGGCCGGAGAATTGGCTCCTGTCTTTTTCGGAAGTGCCTTGTACAATTTTGGAGTTCAGGAATTGCTGGATGCGTTTGTGAAGATTGCACCATGGCCACGTTCCAGCCAAGCCGAAGAACGTGTAATCAATCCTGACGATGAGAAATTTAGCGGATTCATCTTTAAAATTCATGCCAATATCGATCCAAATCACCGGAGCCGCATTGCTTTCGTAAAAGTATGCTCCGGAAAGTTTGAGCGAAACAATATGTATAAAAATGTCCGTACCGGCAAAACCTTCCGAATATCGACTCCGACAGCCTTTATGGCTTCGCAGAAAGAGATCATCGAAGAAGCATTCCCTGGCGACATCATTGGGGTTCCCGACAATGGCTCGTTGATTATTGGCGACACCATAACCGAAGGAGAAAATATCCACTACAAAGGGCTTCCAAGCTTTTCACCGGAATTATTTCGCTACGTTGAAAATGCTGACCCGATGAAAACCAAACAGCTAAATAAAGGTGTTGACCAGTTAATGGACGAAGGCGTTGCCCAACTGTTTACCAGTCAGTTTAACGGACGAAGAATCATTGGAACCGTTGGACAGCTTCAGTTTGAAGTTATTCAGTACCGCTTGGAACACGAATACAATGCCAAATGCCGTTTCGAGCCTTTGCAGATGTACAAAGCCTGCTGGATTCAGAGCGATAACCCCAAGGCTCTGGCGGAATTTAGAAACCGAAAACATCAGAAAATGGCTACCGATAAACGTGGCCGCGATGTGTTTATGGCCGATTCACAGTTTATCCTTGATATGGCTCAAAGTGAATTTAAAGAGATAAAATTCCATTTCACTTCGGAGTTCTAATGTCGTAACCGACAATCGTTTTTCTGCATTGTAATACGAATGATTTCTCCGGAACATTCATTCAGATATTCAAAATATAAGGCAAAACATTAAAGTGCAAGTCCATTGAACTTTTTTGTTTTGCCTTTGTATTTGTATATTGCACAAATACTTAAAAATCGATTTATGGACTTCTTTCATGGTGAGCTGTTTAGTTATGTCGTACTCCCGTTGCTGATTTTTGTTGCCCGTATTTCAGATGTAACCCTTGGAACCATTCGTATTGTGATGGTAGCCAAAGGTCAAAAAGTGATAGCTCCGATTCTTGGGTTCTTTGAAGTTCTGATTTGGTTAATTGCCATCAGTAAAATCATTCAGAACCTCGACAACTGGATTTGCTACGTTGCATATGGCGCAGGATTTGCAACCGGAAATTATATTGGAATGATTATCGAAGAAAAACTGGCTGTGGGAATTGTTCAGCTTCAGATTATTACCCGTGCAGGTGCTCATCACCTGATTGAAAAACTAAAAAGTCAGGGTTACGGAATTACGCATCAGGAAGCTCATGGCGCTACAGAAGAGGTTTCGGTCATCTACTCCATTATCAAACGAACCGATATCCCTCCCGTAGTGGAAATTATACGCACCTATAACCCGAATGCATTTTACTCCATAGCCGATGTGAAATTTGTAAACAAAGGATTTTCGGCAGCAATTAACCCAATGCTGCGCTGGCGAAAAGGAAAATAAATGCAAGCGGGTTTGTTGCTCCCGGATTGCAGCCGGTTGTCGTTGTTGTCTTAAAAACCAATAGAAGGCAGGAAATCAATTATATCGAGAATTAATGGTCGTTTTTGTTCGGAGCTGTTTGTCAAAGCTTTTTCGAGCCGGTCTATTTCAATGTCGAGTTTCGTCTGGTCTATTTGTTCAGTCATGTTGGTTATGACGGTGTAGGCTTCGAAGGCAACCAGAAAATCCTGTTCAAGCATCAGATCGATAAAAAGTGATAAGTGTGCACTGTAATCAAGTCCGTTTTCCCAGCAACATGCCACTAATTCTTTTTGTATCGACGTGTATTTCTGATTTTGAATGGCCGCAATAAGGACAGGAACCGATCCCGTTTCCTTTAAACTTCCGAGCAATGATCTGACCTTTGTTTTTATTTCAGTATTGGGAGACAGGTGAAGCAAGTCGATTAAAACAGGAATGTCCGAAACCTTGCCAGAACCCTTCAGGTCTTCGAGTGCTGCAATTACTTTAAGTGAATCGGTTGATTGTAGTCCTTCCGGATTATTTATCGTGGTCATCAGATTTTTATTTTTAATGAACTGCAAATTTAATTATTTGGCGATAGGTTGATTCGTTTCGGTTAATCTGCGCCATTTAAATTCTAAACTTTCACACAGAACAAATTGACTGTTTATAATCAGAAACGGTTTTTATAACGGAATCCAGATATTAATCAACTGTAAGATGTACGGAGTAAGGATAGCGGTAAAAATGCCATTTACGATCAGCCCGATGCTCGACATTGCGCCAAACGACGGGCTAATTTCCATCGATCGCGAAGTTCCAACGGCGTGGGCCGCTGTTCCCATCGATAGACCTTGTGCCACCGGGTTTTTTACCCGGGTCCATTTCATGATGGTATATCCGAAAATGGCTCCAAAGATGCCCACAACAATTACTACGGAGGCGGTCAGCGGTGGAATGCCATGAATAGCTTTCGAAACCTCGATGGCAATGGGTGTGGTAACCGACTTGGGTGCCAGCGAGTAGATGATTTCTTTGGATGCTCCCATCGCCTTGGCAATTAGTACCACCGAAACAATACCGGCAACACAACCAACTAGTTGCGACACCAAGATGGGAATAGCCTGTTTTTTTATTTTTTCGAGTTGCAGGTACAATGGAACGCCCAGCGCTACCACTGCCGGCTTCAGGAAAAACTCGATGAGTTTGCTTCCCTCGTGAAATGCGTGGTAATCAATTTTAAAAACCGACAAAAATGCAATGATGATAACTACCGCTATCAGAATGGGATTGAGTAAGATGTATCCCGTTCGTTTTTGCAGTTGCTTTGCCAGATAATAAGCCAGAAATGTAAAGGCTACTATAAATGCTTCACTTTGGAAAAAACTCTTCATCCTGATGATTTCTATACTTCCTGAATTGACCGTTTGCTATTAAGAATTTTACTTTTTCGGAGGATTTGGTGAGTCCAGCCGGTGAGTGCCAATACTACAATAGTACTTCCGATCGATGCTACTAGAATGGCCCAGAAATTAGCCTCAATAACATCGAGGTAAAGCATTATCGCTACCCCCGGCGGAATAAAAAACAAAGGCAGGTTCTTTACCAAAAAATCGGAAATTCCCTTTACCCAGGCTACTTTTACCCAGCCAAGTTTAAGCAGCAGTGTTAATAGCAACATGCCAATAATGCTTGCCGGTAGTTTAATTCCTGTTACGGTCACCATCAGTTCACCTATCGCCAAACAACCGAAAATAATTACACATTGTCGTATCATGATTTCAATAAAAGTTGATTATCATTTGTTTGATCAAAGTGGTAAAAATACAATTTGATTTGATTGGAAATGTGAAGCTAAAGTTTAGAATCAACATGATGGTGTTAAGGTTTGATTAAGTGGAAGCGAAACAAGTCAGGCAATTGCTCCAAAGCGACTCCTGTCTTAATTTGTATTAATGGTTTTAGATTGCTTCAAAATTCACAATCACTTGCCATACCCGTTCTTTAATTTCTTCCGGAGTAGGATTTAATTCTTCAGTAGTGAACGTTCCATTTTTGAGATCGATGCGTTCGAATACCATCAGGTAAAGTGCAAAGATGATCTCAAGGCTTAATTGGCCTCGTGGTTCGATCAACGGTTTCACCTGCTGGATGATTTCATATGTTTTTAACCGGTATTGATCGGCGACCTTGTATAGTTCATTAATCATGCTTCGAAACCCATCGGTAATCTGTCCGCCTTTGGCCATGAATAATAACTGTTGGCGGTTCATGCCATATTTAGCTGTCAGGTCATCAGGAAAATAGTTGAGATTATGACGGTGGTCTTTCTGAAAATCACGAATGATATGAACCAGATAACTAAAGATGGCACATGGAGTGGCAACTTCCTTTACGTCAAAAACAGGAGCCTGAAATTGGCCGCCTTTCTGTGTTAATCCGCACAGATGAACGAAGATGGATGCCGGGGCAACCGAAGCACCTCCAGCATATTCAATAAACGACTGAAGGGTAGGGAACCCATCATGGTAAATGTCATAAATCATCGATTTGGCAAAGGCTTCCAGTGGCCAAAACGGGATACAGAACTTTTGTACGGTTTCGATCAGTTCCCGGTGAGTCGGAATGTCGTTCGAGGCATTGATAACGGTGTTAATCCACCGGTATACATCCGATTCAAATTGCGCTTTATTTTCCGGAGCAATAGTTATGTGTTCTGTTTTGTAGTTGTCTATCAGATCGTCGATGGCCCGCATAAATTTGTAGCAGTTTTTTGCAGCCTGATATCGCTCATGTTCCCAAAAATGTGCGGCAATTAGAATATTGGGGTGATCGATGATTTTTTCGAAGTCGATAGAATTGAAGATATCCTGATAAAGACTGCTTCCCTGTTGAACAGCTGTTTCCATGCGTTAGTTATCTTTTTGAGCTGAAGTTTCCTTCAATATTCTTTCCGTTGTTAGTTTGGCAGATAAGAGTACCAGCGGAATACCATTTCCAGGCTGAGTACTACCTCCTGCAAAATACAAATTTTTATATTTTGAGTGGCGGTTATGCGGGCGAAAATATCCCATCTGAAAAATAGAATGGCTCAGGCTTCCGAAAATTGAACCTTTTGCTACATTACAGGAGCTTTCCCAGGTTTTGGGAAGGTAACAGATCTCGAATTTGATGTGATCTGCAATGTCTTCCATTCCGGCCTCTTTCAGTCGTTCAATAACTCCGTCGCGAGCCTGTTTTTTTAGTTTTTTCCAATCCTGATCATAGCGTTCATCGAGGTGCGCAGCCGGAATGATTACCGATAGGGTGTCCTGATTTTTCGGAGCTGCAGTAAGGTCGCTGCGTACCGGGGCATGAATGTAGAAACTTGGATTTTTTGACAGCGATTTTTCTTTGAATATTTTTTCCAGTCCTTCCTGATAGGGTTCGTTGAGGAAGATGCTGTGGTGGTCGAGTTGTGGATACACCTTGTCGAGCCCCCAATGAAAAACAATGGCAGAACAGGAGTACTTCTTTCCGTTCAGTCGTTTCGCTTTTTGTTTGTCAGGTAAAAGCTGATCGTAAACATAGGGTAGGTCAGCGTTGGCAATCACCAGATCTGCATTAATCCGGGTTCCGTCTTCGAGCATAATTCCATCAACCTTATTTCCGTTGGTCAGAATTTTTTCGACGGGTTTCTTGTACTGTATACTTACGCCTTGTTGCTTGGCCATTGTAAGCATGGTTTCCACGATTCGGTGCATTCCACCTTTGGGGAATAAGGCTCCTTCTGCAATTTCAGTTCCGGGTAACATCGAGAAAAATGACGGTGACTGAAAAGGACTTTGCCCTACATAAATGTTCTGGAATGTAAATGCTTTTTGCAAGCGCGGGTCTTTGAAATATCGCTTGATATAGTTGGAATGTTTGATCCAGGGTTTTAGTTTAATCAGTAATCTGATGCTTTTCAGGTTGATAAATTCGAATAAATGGTAGAAATTCTTTCCCAGCAAATCGTCCATTGCCATGTTGAAAAACTGATATCCTTCGGTTACATATTTTTCATAGTTTGGGAAACTGCCGGGTTCGATGGCTTCAAGTTGAGCTTTCATTTTTTCGGCATCGCGGGTAAAAGCAAAGTTGCTTCCGTCGCCGAAGAATAGTTTGTAAACAGGTTCAAGAGAAGTCGTTTCCAGATCTTTTTCGAGATTAATATCCAGTTCAGAGAGAACCTTCCGGTAGAGCGATGGCATTAGCAGAATGGTTGCACCCAGATCGAAACGATGCCCTTCCTGCTGTATTTGTCCGCAACGACCACCGGGAGTTGCATTTTTCTCATAGACTTCAACGCGATAACCATTCCTGGCTAAAAGGTTTGCAGTTGTTAATCCGCCTACGCCAGCACCAATGATTACTGCTTTTTTTTGTTTGATCATGTTGTGTATTTTCAGTCCTTTCTTTGGATTTTTTTTAATGTGTTGAAAGTAGGTGCAATTCGTTGCCCCTGAAAATAGAATGGCATGAACGGCCTTGTTTTACCGATAAATGTACTGAAGTAGAAGGTGAAAATAATTGAGATTTACAGATTCTCGAAATACGAATATGATATTTGAAGTTCTTTGAACTTATGCTTTATTCAGTTCTTCTTTCAGTTCCTGTTCTGCCTGGGATATTTTATCCAAGAAGTCATTCACGTATTCGGGGTAGCATTCAATATCTTCCAGTTTTTGAGTTTTTAGCTGTAATTCTTTGAGTTTATGTCCCAAATCATTCATTCCAAAGGTCATCACCGACGATTTTGCCTTGTGGGCAAGTTCACCCAGTTCTTTCCATTTTTCTTCTTTCAGATATTTAGTCATCCCATCTCTAAACTCAGGTAATTGTTCAAAGAACATTTGGATGAATTCATTCGTTATTTCAGATTCTCCACCCGTGATTTCTTTTAGGTAGTCTAAGTTGGTTATCCGTTGTGTCATGGTTGTTATTTTTGAAGATTTCTAGCTATGCAATAATACGGAATATTTGAACGAATAGTAATCTGTCAATCCCGAAAAATATGGCTTCCGATTTCGATGTTCATGATGATAAATGCGAATATTCCCTTCAAATGATATTTTTCATGCTTTAACGTGGGGTAAAAAACTATTTTTGCGTTGTAAAATTTGAAAACATACTTATGCAAATCACAGCTTTTAATCAAATACACAAACAGGCAGGCGCAAAAATGGTTGAGTTTGCTGGTTTTGAAATGCCTATTGAGTATTCCGGAATCAAGGATGAACACATGACGGTTCGCGAGGGAGTTGGCGTTTTTGATGTGTCACATATGGGTGAAATATGGGTGAAAGGGCCTAATGCTCTGGAGCTTGTACAACGTGTTACTTCGAATGATGTTACCAAACTTCTGTTGGGACAAGCTCAGTATTCTTGTTTCCCGAACGGGAAAGGTGGAATCGTTGATGACTTGTTGGTATATGCTTATGAGCCTGAAAAATATTTGTTGGTTGTAAATGCTTCGAACATAGAGAAAGATTTCAATTGGTTGGTTTCCCAGAACTCCAATGGCGCTATTTTGGAGAATGCTTCTGATCGAATTAGCCAGCTGGCAATTCAAGGACCGAAAGCGATCTTAACACTTCAGAAATTGACTTCAATTGATTTGTCTGAAATAAAATATTACACCTTCGTAACCGGTGCAATTGCAGGTGTTGATGATGTAATTATCTCTGCTACTGGATATACCGGATCGGGAGGTTTTGAATTGTACTTCAGAAATGAAGTTGCAGAACAAATGTGGAAAGCTATTTTTGAAGCTGGAGCAGAGTTTGGTATTAAACCAATTGGTCTGGCAGCCCGTGATACCCTGCGACTCGAAATGGGGTATTGCCTGTACGGTAACGATATTAATGACACAACTTCTCCTATTGAAGCCGGTTTAGGATGGATTACCAAGTTCAATTGTGGTAATTTTATCGACAGAGACTTTTTGTTAATGCAAAAACAAGAAGGTGTTGATCGTGTTTTGCGCGGCTTTGAAATGATCGACCGTGGCATTCCTCGTCACGATTATGATTTGACCGATCAGGATGGAAATGTAATTGGTCATGTAACTTCGGGAACGATGTCGTCGGTATTAAACAAAGGTATTGGTATGGGATATGTTAGTAAAGCCTATTCTGCTATTGGTACTGAAGTCTTTTTGAATGTACGCAATAAACTGCTGAAAGCAAAGATTGTTAAAATGCCGTTTATTAATCCATTGTAATAATCTCACACAATATTTGGAAGCCTGTTGGTAATTTATCAACAGGCTTTTTCCGGTTATAGTCAGTTAGTCCTGTATTTTGTTGTATTTAATGTTTGTATTAAATACGTCATTCTCCTCCGTGAAATAGGGTCAGGTTTGCATCTTTCTTTATCTTTGTGACTTTATCAAAAGATGGAAAAGACCAAAAATCGGCTAGAGGTTTGTTTGTCCCCCGCAATTTACAACAAACATTCCGATGACAATAATGTGGTTGTCATTGTCGATATCTTGCGGGCTACATCTTCCATTTGTGCGGCTATTCATAACGGAGTCAGGAGTATTATTCCTGTAGCTACTGTTGACGAAGCCCGTCAGATGAAATCTAAAGGATATATGGTTGCTTCAGAACGAGATGGCTATGTCCTTGATTTTGCAGATTTTGGTAACTCTCCGTTTAATTTTACTCCTGAAATTGTTCGAAATCAGGATATCGTATATTCCACCACCAATGGAACACGTTGTATCCATTTGGCAAGTCATTCCAGAGCCGTTGTAATCGGTTCTTTCCTTAATATATCTTCATTGGCCAATTGGCTTATTGCACAAGATGCACCAGTGTTGTTGTTCTGTGCTTCGTGGAAAGATCGTTTTAGTCTGGAGGATACTGTTTTTGCCGGTGCGTTGGCTGAAAAACTTTTGAATTCAGGAAAATTTGAAACTATTTGTGATGCAGTAACTGCTTCGCTTGATTTGTGGTCACTTGCTAAGAACGATTTGTTTGGTTACCTTCAAAAGGCAGCCCAAAAAGGTCGTTTAGCTTCAAAAGGATTGGACGATTGTATCGAATATTGTCTTACATCGGATCAGACATCGGTTATCCCGATACTACAGGATAATCGTCTGGTTAATGTTGGGGATATTTACAGTGCAAATGACTCATCCTGCGGTAGTGATCCATTGATTAAATGCATTTAGTATTTGTTATATAGTCTGATTTGTTTCGGATACCCTTATGAATAGAATTTTTTGTTGACCTATTTTTATCGTTAACCCGATATAGTTATTAACCCATAATTTTAACCAAATGAAGAAGCATAATTTTTATGCGGGACCCTCGATCTTACCCGAATTTACAAAAGACAAAGTAGCTGAGGCTATCCTTGATTTTGCAGGAACTGGCCTTTCGGTGATGGAAGTTTCGCACCGCAGTAAAGAGTTTGTTGCTGTAATGGATGAAGCAATTGCTCTGGTAAAAGAATTATTGAAAGTTCCGGAAGGTTACTCCGTGCTTTTCCTTCAGGGAGGTGCAAGTCTTCAGTTTTTGATGGCTCCTTTTAACCTGATGAAGAGTAAAGCAGCTTACACCAATACTGGTGCATGGGCAACTGCAGCTATTAAAGAAGCTAAATATTTTGGAGAAGTTATTGAAGTTGCTTCGTCGAAAGATGCTAATTTCAACTATATTCCTAAAGGGTTTGTAGTTCCCTCTGATGTTGATTATTTCCACTTCACATCGAACAATACAATCTTCGGAACCGAAGTCTTATACGATCCGGAAGTAAGTGTTCCTATGGTTAGTGATATGTCATCTGATATTTTCAGTCGTCCGATAGATGTTTCTAAATATGCCCTGATTTATGCAGGTGCTCAAAAAAATCTTGGACCATCAGGTGCAACTTTGGTAATTGTTCGTGATGATGTTTTAGGAAAAGTTGATCGTCCGATTCCAACGATTCTTGATTATCGCACCCATATTAAAGGAGTGTCGATGTTTAATACTCCGGCAACCGTTCCTGTATTCGGATGTTTGCAAACTTTACGTTGGTTGAAAGCCCAGGGTGGAGTTGAAGGCATTGAAAAAGTGAATATTGCAAAAGCAAACTTGTTGTATGGCGAATTAGATCGCAATAAATTGTTCAAAGCTACAGTTCCAAATCCGGAAGATCGTTCTCGCATGAATGTTACTTTTGTGATGACTGAAGGATATGAAGCTTTTGAAAAAGAATTCGATGGGTTTGCTGAGTCTAAAGGTCTGGTTGGGCTTAAAGGGCATCGTTCGGTAGGCGGATTCCGTGCATCTATATACAATGCTATGCCGTTGGAGGGCGTCCAGGCATTGGTCGATGTCATGAAAGAGTTTGAAGCATTAAAAGCATAAATCAGAAAAAAGCAGAACTCAAATTCTGCTTTTTTTTAAGAAAAATATTTGCGTATGAAAAAGGTATTAATAGCCACAGACAAACCGTTTGCTCCGGTAGCGGTTAATCAAATTACCTCGATAATTGCTGATGCTGGTTATGAGTTCAAAAAACTTGAAAAATATACCACCAAAGCAGAATTGTTAGAGGCCGTAAAAGATGTTCATGCAATAATTATCCGAAGTGATATCATTGATCAGGAGGTTATTGCTGCTGCAAAACAACTGGAGATTGTTGTCAGAGCCGGTGCCGGTTATGATAATGTTGATTTGGCTGCTGCCACCGAAAAAGGGGTATGTGTAATGAATACTCCCGGTCAAAATTCGAATGCTGTTGCAGAGTTGGTTTTTGGCATGATGGTTTTTAAAGCCCGTAGCTTTTATAACGGAAGTGCAGGCTCCGAACTTCGTGGCAAATCGATCGGTATTCATGCTTACGGAAATGTTGGTCGTTATGTAGCACTTATCGCCAAAGGTTTTGGAATGAATGTATATGCATTTGATCCATTTGTTTCGAAAGAGGCTATCGAAAAAGATGGCGTTACTGCAGTTGATAGCGTTGAAGAACTTTATTCTACTTGTCAGTACGTTTCTTTGCATATCCCGGCTACCGAAAAAACAAAGAAATCAATCAATTTCGATTTGTTAAGCAAAATGCCTAAAGGTGCTTGTTTGATAAATACTGCACGGAAAGAGGTTATTGATGAAGAAGGTATTCTCGAAATCATGGAAAAACGTGCAGATTTCTCATACCTGTCGGATATCGAACCTGGCGTAAAAGATGTTTTTGCTGAAAAATACAAAGGCCGTTATTTCTTTACTCCTAAAAAAATGGGAGCTCAAACGGAAGAGGCCAATGTAAATGCAGGTATTGCGGCAGCAAAACAGATTGTTTCGTTTTTTAAAGATGGAAATCAAACGTTTAGGGTGAATAAATAGACATTTTTACTGGGAGATTCCTGATGATTGATAAGTGGATTGAAAGTGAGGTTTTTGCAAATGTGAGTTATACCGGACAAAAGCTGCGCCAGATCGAGTTTGACAGTTGCAGCTTTCAGGGATGTGACTTTTCAGGAGCAGAATTATCCGATTGTGATTTTATTTCCTGTCGTTTCGAGAATTGTAATTTTTCGATGACCAAATTGAACGGTTCAGGAATGAAAGATGTGAATTTTTCAGAATGCAAGCTGATGGGGATTAATTTTGATCATTGTTCTGATTTCCTGTTTACTGTTGGTTTTCAGAAATGTGTTCTTGATTACTCTTCGTTTGTACAGAAAAAGATGAAGAATACCCGATTTTCTGATTGTTCGCTAAAGGAAGTCGATTTTTCTTCAGCTGATTTGACCATGTCGGTATTTCATCATTGTCAGTTAGGTCAGTCTGTTTTCCTGCGAACCAATCTGGAAAAGGTCGATTTTCGAACTGCTGTTAATTATTCGTTTGATCCCGAGCTAAATAGAATTAAAAAGGCAAAGTTTTCCTATTCCGGATTACCCGGACTTTTGGGAAAATACAATATTGACGTTGAATAATGCCAATTTGATTAATTATTAATTTGTATAGTGTAGTTATGACTTTGAAACAAAAGATACTGTTCTTTAATTTCATGATATTCCTGGTTCTGTTCGATGTTATTTATATGGTTGTTTGGACTTTCTCCATACATATGGATCCAATCAAAGCATGTATTGTCGCCGGATTAACAGCATTTCTTACCCCCTGGGCCAGAGCTTCACATCTGGATTCAGGAAAAAAAGTGATTATCAGAAGTTATGTGACAGTGATCTATAAAAAGTACTTTAAGAAATAGGTCATTATCCTTTTTCTTAGGTGAGATTTTGAATACGAAGTAGAATTTCATAAATCATTTAAAGAAAATACCATCTTATGGCTATCGTAAAACCATTCCGTGGACTTCGTCCGCCACAAGCAATTGCAAGTGATCTGGCCTGTTTGCCTTATGACGTGATGAACAGCACTGAAGCTGCTCAAATGGCAGAAGGTAAAGCCTGTTCGTTACTTCATATTACCCGCGCAGAAATTGATTGCCCGGCAGGAACTGATATTCATTCGGAAACTGTTTATTTGAAATCGGTTGCGAATTTTGAAAAATTCCAAAAAGAAAATTGGTTGAATCAGGACGCTGAGGCTAAGTTTTATATTTACGCTCAGACTATGAACGGTCGCACCCAATACGGTATTGTTGGTGCTGCTTCATGTGAGGACTACCATAATGGAATCATCAAAAAACATGAGTTGACTCGTCCGGATAAAGAGGAAGATCGTATGATTCTGACCCGATATCTGAATGCAAATATTGAACCGGTATTCTTTTCCTATTGTGCGGTTCCTGAAATTGATGCTATTGTTGAATCAATTGTGAAAAATCAGAAAGCTGATTACGATTTTGTTGTAGAAGATGGTTTCGGCCATCATTTTTGGGCAATCAACGATGCTAAGACTAATCAGCTGATTGAAGAGCTTTTTGCTACCAAAGTACCGGCAACGTATGTGGCCGATGGTCATCATCGTACTGCCGCAGCTGCCCGTATCGGCTTAGAAAAGAAAGCTCAGAATCCAAATCATACCGGTAACGAAGAGTATAATTTCTTTATGGCGGTTCATTTTCCGGATAATCAGTTGCAGATTATTGATTACAATCGGGTAGTTAAAGACCTAAATGGATTAAGCGAAACTGAATTGCTTGAGAAATTGGCTAAGAATTTCGAGGTAAAAAACGTTGGAACGGAGATTTGCAAACCTTCGAAATTACATGAGTTTAGTATGTATATCTCAGGTAACTGGTATAAGTTAAACGCAAAACCCGGAACTTTTGATGATAACGACCCGATTGGAGTGTTGGATGTAACGATCTTATCAAATCTGGTACTCGATCAGATATTGGGTATTGACGATTTACGCACCTCTACTCGTATTGATTTCATTGGTGGTATTCGTGGCCTTGGCGAATTGAAAAAACGCGTTGATAATGGGGATATGAAAGTGGCTTTTGCGCTTTATCCGGTATCGATGCAACAGCTGATTAATATTGCTGATTCAGGTAATATCATGCCACCAAAAACAACCTGGTTTGAACCCAAATTGCGTTCTGGACTAGTAATTCATCAATTGGATTAATCTTTTTTGAAAAGGATATAAAATGAAAAAAGCTGGATAATTTCCAGCTTTTTCATTTTATAGTGGGGTTCAACTATTTTGAACGTTCCAGTGTGATTGTCTTGGTAGGTTGATCACAAACTTCAGTTGGTCCCCAGTATTGGATAGGGCCTGGATAAACAAACGAAGTTTCAGTAGCCCATTTTTCGCGGTTGGCAGCTAAGAACTTAAATGGAGCACTGTCTAATTCAACCAATGCTTTCTGGATAACTGGCTTCATGTGTCCGTGACGACGTTCCATGTTCATCATCATGGTTACAGGAACTCCACCGGCAATCCACTCAGCGGCAGGTGCAGTTAAATTGCGAACCGATGACATGTAACCGGTTTTGCCTTCAGCAATCAGGAACGATGCATTGAATCCTAACGAATAGCAATAGTCAGCATCGAAATTCGATGGAGCTGCACAACGACCTTCGTATCCGAAGAAATGATATTGAGTGCCGAATTTACCAGCGAATTTGCCTGCTTTTTTCATTTCTTTCAAACGACCTTTTACCATTTCGCCCAACAGTTTTTCGGTTTCGATCAATGATACCTGTACGTTTCCGTGTGGGTCGCGATCGAGAGTTAACTGGTCAGCAATGCCAGAAGGAAGTGAAGTGTAAACTTTAGCTGATTCCGGAGTCAAAATGCTGGCAACAAATGCACGGCCTTCGGCTTTGTCGGTGTAGCTTTTGAATTTTTTTTCTGAGTCAGAACCTTCAGCCAGTAAATCGTTTAATTCAGAAATGAGGATTTTCATTTCAGGAACAAACTCTACTAAACCTTCAGGAATCAAAGCAACTCCAAAATTTTCGCCATTGGCAGCACGTTTTGCAACGATACCAGCCATGTAATCAACGATTTCGCTTAGTGTTTGTTTTTTTAGCTCTACTTCTTCTGAAATCAGGGTAATGTTGGGTTGTGTCTGTAAAGCACATTCCAATCCGATATGAGAGGCCGAACGACCCATCAATTTGATGAAGTGCCAGTATTTTTTTGCTGAATTGGCATCACGTTCAATGTTACCAATCAATTCTGAATAAACTTTAGTTGCAGTGTCAAAACCGAATGATGTTTCGATCATGTCGTTTTTTAAGTCACCGTCGATTGTTTTTGGACAGCCAATAACCTGGATTCCTGCATTTTTAGCTGCATAGTATTCGGCTAAAACACAAGCGTTGGTATTACTATCGTCACCACCAATGATGATTAGAGCCTGAATATTCAATTGTTTTAGAATTTCAGCACCTTTATCAAACTGAGCAGTTTCTTCCAGTTTGGTACGTCCTGAACCGATGATGTCGAATCCACCAGTATTACGATATGCATCAATAATTTCGGCTGTAAGTTCTACGTATTTATGATCAACCAAACCTCCGGGACCACCTAAGAATCCGTATAGTTTGCTGTTAGCATTGATGTTTTTAATCCCATCAAAAATACCAGAGATTACGTTGTGACCACCGGGTGCTTGTCCTCCTGAAAGAATAACACCAACATTAACGGCTGGTTTTGCTTTTTTCTCGGTGCAGGCCTCGAATGTTACGATAGGCATGCCGTAGGTGTTTGGAAAAAGTTTTTTGATTTCATCCTGATCAGCAACGGATTGAGTGTTTTTACCTTCAACCAGTTTAACTGATGCTTTTAATGAATTGGGGAGTTTGGGCTGATATTTAGCCCTTTCTAATTGTAGTGCACTAATGGTCATAGTTCTATTTTTTTATAGGATTTACTTTTTATAGTGTACAAAATTAACTAAAACCATGATTTTTCAGCCAGAATGAAATCTTAATCAGGTAATTTAAAGTAAATTTAAATAGGCTCATTTTCGCTCGCTGTTCCGTCCTGATTTGTGGTCGTAACCGTTCGTCTGGCATCCCGAAGAGCTTTGCTAATAATCCATTCCAGTTGTCCGTTTGCACTGCGGAATTCCTGTGCAGCCCATTTTTCAACAGCATCATACACATCCTGATCAATACGCAGAACAAATGATTTTTTCTTTGCCATATTACATCTATTTTCCCTTTAATGTAAGGTTGGTAAATGACCAACGTGTAAATGTTTTGCCAAACTATTTCGAAAGAATGAAATTGCCAATTGCTTCGGTTAGTTCAGTATGGATTGGGAGATCTGGTTGTCCGTAGGTCGCGAAATTTTTCATGCGATCAGCTTCTGCATTTTTAAAAATGTGGTTCATTCCTTCAATTAAAACCATTTTTGCATCGGGTTTGGCTGTTTGGAGGTGTTTCGCATCTTCGGTACTTACCTGAATGTCAGTCGTCCCCTGAATAATCAAACATGGTTTGTTTAGTTTGGCTATTTCGGTCTGTGGATCGTATTTGAACCAGGAGATCATGTAGGGTTGAACACTTGGCCGAAATAATGAAAAGAGTAATTGTGGTACATTTTCCACCGTGTTCCCTTTAACCAATTCGTCAAGAATCGGAGCCGATTGTTCCAGCACAAACGAAGGCTGAGCTTTTAGTTGTTCCCGGATAATGAGGTCGGCTGCCTGGCCTGCTCCGGCGATTGAGATGAATTTTGCAACATTTTCATTTTGGGCAGCAATCATTCCAATCAGAGAACCTTCACTGTGTCCGATTATTATAAGCTGATCGAATCTTTTATCCTGTTTTAATAATTGAACCCAGTCTGTTGCGTCTTTTATGTACATGTCGAATCGCAAGTCGCTCTCTTTAGCACCGGCTTTTTGGCTTGCAGCAATACCCCTTTTGTCATACCGAAGCGTGGCAATTCCCTTTTTGGTCAATTCTGTTGCCAGCATCTTTAATGAATTGTTTGTCAGCATGGGGTTGTTCCCGTTTCGGTCGGTTGGACCTGATCCTGCAATTAATAAGGCAACCGGAATTGGCTTATTGATATCAGGAATAAGTAAAGTTCCTTCAAGGGTTCCGGTATCAGTTTTTAAACTTGTTATTTCTTCTGTTTGAGCCATTGCTGTATGTGCAATAAAGAATCCAAGCAGAAATGCCAGTAGTTGTATTCGCATGATTTTTTAGTTTAGTCGATTCGATGTTTTTCTTCCATCATAGTATCCATAGCGTATAGAATTGCCTGAGAACGTTGAGTCCCAAACAACACTTTCTTTCCGTTGGTGAGGTACAGCTGTAATCCGATATTTCCACTAACGTTGTAGGCTTTCCCTTTCCAAAAGCTTCTTCTTACTCCCCATCCGCCATAGTCGATGAGTGCATTGTACTTTCTGATTTCGTAGCTTTTTATTTCTTCCTTTAGGATAACTTTTTCCTTAAAGATTAGTGGAAAGAACCGGTAGTGAATCCCAATGGAGTCAATCCATATTTCCAGTTTCAGCATAAAAAAGAAGCAAGGCAATAGAATCATAAAAATGAGTTGAACAATCAATCCTCCATTGGGGGCAGGATGGTCACCAACCTGAATCCCTTTTACGGTTTGCTGATAGAGTGCATAAATACTGAAAATAATCAATGGAATTGATATCCCCAGAATCAGAAGTACCCAATACCATTGACGAAATTGTTGTTCTTCCCTAAATAAAATCTTATTCATCGTTTATTGATAAAGAGTGCCTGTGTTTACTACCGGAGTTGCCTCTTTGTCGCCGCAAAGAACAACCAGCAAATTGCTAACCATTGTTGCTTTCTTGTCTTCATCCAGATTGACAATTTCACGTTTGCTTAATTCGCCCAATGCCATTTCAACCATACTTACTGCTCCTTCCACGATTTTGAAACGTGCTGCTACAATAGCTGTTGCTTGTTGTCGTTTAAGCATGGCCTGTGCAATTTCCTGAGCATAGGCAATGTAGTTGATGCGGGCTTCAATCACATGAATGCCGGCAATATCCAATCGTTCGCGGATTTCGTTTTCAAGTACCTGATTTACTTCTTCACCACCATCCCGAAGGGTGATTCTGGCGTGATCGTCTTCAATGTTGTCGTATGGGTATAACCCGGCTAGTTTGCGTAAAGCGGCTTCACTTTGAACTACCACAAAGTGTTCATATTCGTCAACCCCAAACGCTGCGCGGTAAGTGTCTTCTGCTTTCCAAACCAGAACCAGACCAATCATGATTGGGTTTCCCAATTTGTCGTTTACTTTTATTGGTTCGCTGTTGAAGTTTCTGGCCCGAAGTGAGAACTTCTTCTTGGAGAAAAATGGATTTACCCAGAAAAACCCATTGTCTTTGAGCGTTCCTTTATACGCTCCAAATAGGATCAAAACATACGATTGGTTTGGATCAACGGCGATAAATCCGGGACTCAAAAGCACAAAAAGGATAATCAAGATAACGGACGGAAGAATTACTTGCGATACAAATCCAATAATTGCCAATGCAAAAATTACTGCTTCAATCACTAAGAACAAATAACCAGAGCGGGCACTAAATGATTTTTCCATAGGAGTTGAATTAATTTGTTTTGATATTATTTTGATATCACAAACGTAAATAAAAAAAGCATCTGGTGTTCAGATGCTTGAAAATAAATTTTTTAATCAATTCAAATTTAATTCAATATTTCCGCTTTGTCTCGATTTTAATACTTCGAATTGTGATGCGAAGCCTAAAATTGAGTTTATACAACTTTGTGAAGGCTCGAAGCCAAACTGATTGTCGTTATTTGCGGATTCGAAGAGGTCATATCGTAGCATTTCTGCTTCTTTTTTACCGTCATTGTATGAATTGATCAAATAGTTTAAGGTAGAAAATTTATTCATAGGCAATCATTATTGTTTTAGTTGTAAAGCAATAACGCGACCTGTGAAATAATATTGTAATACCTTCTATGTTTTTGTAAGGCAAAGATTCTTTTTTTCGATTAGCTTCCTCAAATTGATCAATGCATAACGCATTCGTCCCAGCGCGGTGTTAATGCTTACATCAGTTAAGTCTGCAATTTCTTTAAAGCTTAGTCCTTGATAGTGGCGCATCATGATTACTTCACGTTGGTCGTCGGGCAGTTCTTCGATCAAAAGGCGAACGTCGCAGGTAATTTGGTCGTAAACGAGCTTGTCTTCGATGTTCTCTTCTGAATATTTGGGCGAATTAAAAAGATCGATGTTGGTATCGTCGTTCGAGGTGGTATTCAACAGCTTTTCTCTTCGGAAATGATCGATGATTAGATTGTGCGAAATGCGCAATACCCAGGAAATAAATTTGCCATTTTCCGTATATCTTCCGGTTTTCAAAGACCGAATAACCTTAATAAAGGTATCCTGAAAGATATCTTCAGCAAGATGATGATTTTTAACAACAAGGAAAATGTAAGTGAAAACTCTTTTTTTATGGCGTGCAATAAGAATTTCTATCGCTTTTTGATCGCCATCGACAAATTGCTTAACGAGCGAATTATCGCTCAGATCTTCTGTTCTGAACATTACTCTGAATATTATGTGACTGTTTTCAATAATTAAAGAGTAGAGTTCTTTCGATAGGCAAGCTTTTTTGAATCAGAGTTAAACAATTTGTTAATTTTGTGCCCGTAAAATTGAGACTTTTTTTTCAATAAAACAAATTTACAGCATTCATAATAACATAAGGAATGAGCTCTTCTTTAAAAAACACTTCATATATCCAGATTAAGGGTGCCCGCGTTCATAATCTTAAGAATATTGACTTAAATATTGCCCGAAATAAGTTTATTGTAATCAGTGGATTGTCTGGTTCCGGCAAATCGTCATTGGCCTTCGATACACTGTATGCTGAGGGTCAGCGCAGGTATGTTGAAAGCTTGTCGGCTTATGCCCGCCAATTTTTAGGACGAATCAATAAACCGGAAGTTGATTATATCAAAGGTATTCCACCTGCAATTGCAATTGAGCAGAAGGTAAGTACCCGAAATCCACGCTCAACTGTTGGTACTTCAACCGAGATTTATGATTATCTAAAGTTGCTTTATGCCCGTGTCGGAAAAACAATTTCTCCGGTTTCAGGTAAAGAGGTTAAGCAACATCACGTCGCGGATGTGGTAAATTATGTTTTATCTTTTCCTGAGAATACGAGGGTATTGATTGCTTCTCCATTAAAAATAAAAGAAGGTCGAACTCTTGTTCAGGAAGCCGAACTGCTGCTTCAGCAAGGTTTTAGTCGACTTGAAGTGAATGGTGAGATTAGAAAAATAGATGAGCTGCTAAAAGATAATAATACGGAACTTGCTGATAGTGAAACCTGCAATATGGTGATTGATCGTGTCGTGGTTTTAAACGATGATGATAATCAGAGTCGTATTGCCGATTCGGTGCAAACTGCATTTTATGAAGGGCATGGTGAATGTATTATTAAAACCTATGAAGGGGCGACTGTTACAGAAGAACATTTTTCCAATCTTTTTGAAGCTGATGGTATTGAATTCGAGGAGCCATCGGTACATATGTTTAGTTTCAATAACCCCATAGGAGCTTGCAAAACTTGTGAAGGATATGGTAAGGTTATTGGTATCGACGAAGATCTGGTGATTCCGAATAAATCGTTATCCATCTATCAGGATGCTGTTGCCTGTTGGAAAGGTGATAAAATGAAAGAATGGAAAGAAGAATTAATTTACGCTGCTGAGAAATTTAACTTCCCGATACATAAGCCGTATTACGAATTGGATGAAGAACAACGACAATTGTTGTGGACTGGGAATGAATATTTTCAGGGGTTAAACCGGTTCTTTAAAATGCTGGAAGAAAATGCATATAAGATTCAATACCGGGTTATGCTTTCCAGATATAGGGGAAAAACCAATTGTCCTGATTGTCGGGGAACACGCTTGAAAAAGGAAGCTGCTTATGTGAAGGTTGCAGCAATGTCGATTCAGGATTTGGTTCTGCTTCCGGTTAATGAGCTGAGTGACTTTTTCTCTTCATTACAGCTTGATGATTACGAATCGAAAGTGGCAGAACGGATACTCAAGGAGATTACTAATCGATTGGCTTTTTTAATCGATGTTGGACTGGGGTATTTGACTTTAAACCGGCTTTCTTCCTCGTTATCCGGTGGAGAGTCTCAACGCATAAATCTTGCAACTTCGCTTGGAAGTAGCCTTGTGGGCTCTATGTATATTCTGGATGAGCCTAGCATTGGTCTTCATTCGAGAGATACCGAACGGCTTATTCGTGTGCTTCGCAAATTACAGCAGTTAGGGAATTCGGTTTTGGTTGTAGAGCACGATGAGGAGATTATGCGTGCCGCCGATGAGATTATCGATATTGGCCCGTTTGCAGGTAGGTTAGGTGGCGAGGTGGTATTTCAGGGAACTCATGAACAACTGGAAACATCATCGGATAGTTTAACGGCAAAGTATTTAACCGGAAGGGAAATAATCCCAATTCCATTTATGCGCCGAAAATGGAGTAATTATATTGAAGTTACAGGCGCGCGCGAAAACAACCTGAAAAATGTCAGCGTGAAATTTCCGCTAAATACAATTTGCGTGGTTACCGGAGTGAGTGGTTCCGGCAAATCGTCGTTGGTTACTAAAGTTTTGTATCCGGCACTGGCCAAAATGTTTGGTGGCTTTAGTGAAAAAACGGGTCAGCATGATATTATTCGGGGCGATATTAATTTGATTACTTCGGTTGAATTTGTCGATCAAAATCCGATTGGGAAATCAACCCGGTCAAATCCGGTGACTTATTTGAAAGTTTATGATGAGATTCGTAAACTATTCTCGGAGCAACAAACCTCAAAATACAATGGGTTTAAACCATCGCATTTTTCGTTTAATATTGAGGGCGGTCGATGTGAAGAATGTCAGGGGGAAGGTGAAATTACGGTTGAGATGCAGTTTATGGCCGATGTGCATCTGATTTGTGAAAGTTGTAAGGGAAAACGTTTTCGGGATGAGGTTTTGGAAGTTACGTTTGAAGGGAAAAATATTTTTGAGGTTCTGGATTTAACCGTAGATGAAGCAATCTATTTTTTTGAAAATCAAAAATCTCCTACGTCAAAAAAAATAGCAAAACAGCTCAAACCCTTGCAGGATGTCGGGTTGGGATATGTGAAACTTGGACAGTCGTCAAGTACTTTATCCGGAGGGGAAAGTCAGCGCATAAAACTTGCATCATTTCTGGCAAAAGAAAAGGGAAGTCCTTCCTTGTTTATTTTCGACGAACCGACAACTGGTCTTCATTTTCATGATATCCGAAAATTACTGGACTCGTTTAATGCATTAGTTGCCCGTGGTCATAGTATAGTCATTATTGAACACAATTTAGACGTAATCAAATGTGCCGATTGGATTATTGATCTTGGACCTGAAGGCGGAAAAGATGGTGGAAAGGTTCTTTTTGAAGGTAAGCCCGAAGACTTAATTAATGTTTCTGAATCGTACACCGGAGCTGCCTTGAAGGGAAAATTATAGCTTGTTGTTTTAATAGTTGGATGTCTGGTGCAATTTTACAGACAGCTATTAAACAAAAGAGGTTGGGACTTTCGAACCAACCTCTTTTTTGTCAAGAATATTTTCTTATACACGTTTTTCTTTGATACGTGCTTTTTTACCGGTAAGAGCACGTAAGTAATACAATTTAGCTCTACGTACGCTACCTCTTTTGTTTATTTCAATAAGGTCGATGAATGGTGAATAAAGTGGAAAAATTCTTTCTACACCAATGTTTCCTGACATTTTACGAACTGTAAATGTTTTTGTAACATCACAACCTTTTGTCTGAATTACAACACCACGATAGTTCTGGATACGTTCTTTATTACCTTCCTTGATTTTGTAATGAACGGTAATTGTATCTCCGGCTTTAAATTTTGGCTGTTCTTTAGTTTCAACAGCAAATGCATTTTGTGCTACTTTAATTAAATCCATTTTCTTTAGTTTTTAGAGGCAATATTACATCAAATCAATGAGTAAGAGATTGCAGAAATGTGGCGCAAATTTAATCAAATTATTTATTTCACCAACAGTGTTTGAAAAAAGACTTTCGTTTGTTGCAGATTAATGACTTGCACCCGCTGGCATTTTCAAATGATCGCCCGAACTTCCAACAATTATCTTTTTCCACCATTCAGGATATCCTGGTTGATCGGGGCCTTGAGGCATTCCTGTTTCGGTGCGTTCAAAGACTCCGTCTTTTTCTTTCTTGATGTTTCCGTCAATAAATTTCACAAACAAATATTGCGATAACTTTTTCCATTCCTTGGTCATTTCATTAGCCTGATTTCCGGAATAGCTTGTCAGAAAGTCTATTGCTTCTTTCTTTTTGCCTGCATTCCAAAGGTTCATGGCAGCCAGATCAATACTAGGTGAATATGAAATGAACTTGTCTTCGAGACTTTTTTGCACTTTTAAAACTGCCGGAATCATGACATTGTAACGAAGGTAGACGAAGTTCGATACTACGTTGAAAGTCCAAAACGCTGAAGTTTCTGAAAACGTAAGTAAGTCACCATTCCCAACTTTAAAACATTCAGGAATTTCGGTTATTCCACAATACATTGGAGCATAACACGTGCTATAGGTGTCATCAACTCCAAACCAAAGGATTCCACCAATTGGGTTTGGTAACCAGGATCGTGATTGTGCTACAAATGAAAAACCTGTTTGCTGGGTTGAAATAGCCCGTTCATTACAATAGCTTGCCGAATCTACTTTAAATGAAAGTGGTCTCCAGCGATAGGGTAACCCAAAAGGACCTGCACCTGCATCTTTGGTCATATCCAATGCGGTTCCTTCATAATGATCGCGCATCATACCCATTACATCCTGAACGCTAAGTTTTTTATCAGGTTTAACCCACAACGGCATTCTGTTGGATGGAAATTTATTATCTCCATTGTATTTGATATGTCCAAGGACATAATCTTCATAAGGTTTCATTCCGGAGTAGACTTTGTTAAACCCGACAAAAACGCGGGCCTCACTAAAACGCGCTCCGCTGAAATCAAGGGGAGCATATACATCAGAAAAACTGAAATCTTTATTTTTTCCTTCGAACCAACCTTTGGCATGGGCGAATGAAATAACATCTTTGGCATAAACGCAGTTGGCCGGATCATTCATCGGGAATGTTGTGATACGGGCATGATTGGCATGTCCGCTAATATATCCGTCAGGAATTCGCTGAGCAACCCAGACTGCACCTTTTTCACCTTCTCCTTTGCCGATCATTTCAAAAATCCAGACTTCATTTGGGTCTGAAACAGAGAAAGACTCACCGGAGCTTGCATATCCATATTTTTCAACAAGGTCAGTCATTACCTCGATAGCCTCACGCGCCGTTTTTGCACGTTGCAGAGCCACATAAATCAAGCTACCATAATCCATAATAGCTCCTGATTGTTTGCCTAATTCTTCTCTTCCACCATAGGTTGTTTCCCCAATGGCAACCTGATACTCGTTCATGTTCCCAATTACGCTGTAGGTGTGTGAAACCTGAGGAATCCGTCCCATAAATTTACCAGTGTCCCACTCACTGATATCGCGAAACGAACCTTCCGGGTAGTCTTTTGCCGGCTGATAATATAGCTCTCCATATAAGGTGTGCGAATCTGCTGCGTAGGTAATCATGGCAGAACCATCGACTGAAGCACCTTTGGTGATTAAGAAATTCGTGCAGCCAAATGAGAGTGGCATATTCCAGATGATGGCTAATAAAGTCAGAATAACAACACGTTGAATATTTTTTATCATGATTCTGTTGATTAAGTTTTTGTACTATGGGCAAATGTAATTATTTTTTAGATCTGCAGTTTTGAGTTTAAAGACGTTTGTCGGTTTTTGTACTATCCGGAATTTTTACTTTACCTGTAGAAATTTTTCAATATTTTCGATAAACATTTTTTTTGTTTCCTCTTTTGTCCGGCCAGTACCTGAGGTCATGAATGGTTTCCCTGTTGTTGGAATATATAAGAATGCGGGGATTCCGGTAATTCCGAAAACCTGCGATAATTCACGTTCCTGATCGGTATTGATCTTATAAACCACAATTTTCCCGGTGTATTCAGTCCCTATTTCATCAATAATTGGACTTGCCATTTTGCATGGGCCGCACCAATCGGCATCAAAATCGATAATGGCAGGTTTGCTTCCCAGATATTTCCATTCTTTGGGGGAGTTTGCGTAATCCCATATTTTTTGTAAAAATGTAGCTTTTGTTAATTTTTCAGACCCTTCATTTATATTCGTTTTTGCAGTAGTGTTGCTGATTCCTGTAGGTTCCTGATTCCCTTTCCGGGGATTTCCTAGGACAAAAAGAATAAAGGCTGAAGCTGCGATTGTTAGTAATAGTCTCTTCATAAATTGGTTTTGTTTATACATCCTTTAATTTGTTCTGCCAAAAATAGTTTATTTCTACTCAGCGTATAAAAAAAATGACTCTTCAACGCAACCAAAATCTACGAATCACAATCTTGTTAGAAAACTGATGAAATTGGTGACGGGTTTGTCCTTTTTCAGTTAGCGTGTAAATGAAAACAATAGTAAACGATTGAAAGTATTTAAAATGAAAAAGTTAGTATTTATTTTAATGTTGGCAATCATGTCAGGTTTTATGACCAGCTGTGATATGGATGATGATGGATACTCTTTGGATAATGCCTGGGTAGGCTTCGGTTTAATTCAGAAGGATCCAACTGCCGGAGTAAATAAAATTGTGATGGACGATAACGAGGTTTTATTTCCTTATGCCAACGATTGTTTATGGCAGGATGCTAAAAATAACGATCGGGTTCTGGTTAATTTCACTATTCTGGGGAATAAAGAAAATGCTAATCATGATGAACAGTATTATGTGAGGCTTAATTCCTTACGCAAAATTTTGTATAAAGGAATTTTTGAGATTACTCCGGCAAAAGAAGATAGCATAGGACATGATCCGATTCAAGTTGAAGACAAATGGATCAAAGGGAATATGTTGAATTTTGAGTTGAAATATTTTGGTGGGGAACAAGTGCATTTCATTAACTTGGTAAAACAGCCAGGAGCTGTTAATCCGGATAATGGGCCTGTTGTGTTGGAACTAAGGCATAATAACAAGAAAGACAATGATCAATTTCCACTTTCTGCGATCGTGACTTTCGATTTAAGTTCACTAAAAGTGGCAGGAAGAACAAGTACTCCATTTAAAGTGACAGCAAAAGGTTTTGACGGTAAGACTTTTGAGTATACCGGAGAGTATAAGTATTAGAATTTTTCAATCAATTTAGTGAAAGCATCTATTGGTCAAATAGGTGCTTTTATTTTTTTACTACTCCGGATTTATTTTATTCTGCTTATTTTTACCACCAACAAGTCTGTTCTTTCGGAACGGCTGGTAAATAAACTTTAAATTTTACTATGCATGAAGAAGCCCCTGTATTCACTTGCCGTAGCGGCCATCCTGTTTTCATGTTCAAGCCCGAAAACAAACAACGAAATGACAACTAAATCAATGCCTGAAGTTCAGAAATTAGCTTCGGATATCATGACTCCTGAAGTTTTATGGAGTTTTGGCCGGATTGGTGAACCATCGGTGTCACCAGATAAATCAACCGTTTTATATGCGGTGACCACTTATAATATCGAAGAGAATAAGTCATCCCGCGATTTGTATGCTGTTCCCGTTCATGGCGGTTCGCCTGTTCGGATCACTTCAACTCCAGAAAAGGAATCTTCGGCCGTGTGGAGACCTGACGGTAAAAAGATATGCTATTTATCACCAAAATCAGGTGATATGCAACTCTGGGAAATGAATGCTGACGGTTCTGAATCGGTTCAGATATCAGACGTTAAAGGTGGAATTACCGGATTCAAGTATTCACCGGATATGACCCGGATTTTGTATACTGCCGATGTGAAAATGAAGAAGGATGTTCATGATTTGTATCCTGATCTTCCCAAAGCGAACGCTTATCTTGAAAATGATCTGATGTACAAACATTGGGATGAATGGGCTCAAACAGTGCCTCATCCGTTTATCGCAGAGTATAAGAATGGGAAAATGGACGGAAGTATTGATTTGTTGGAAGGAGAACCTTTTGAGTGTCCGATGAAGCCATTTGGTGGAGTTGAGCAATTGGATTGGAGTCCGGATGGCAAGATCGTTGCTTATACTTGTCGGAAGAAAACCGGGAAAGCATACGCGCTTTCTACCAATTCCGATATTTATTTTTACAATATTGAGACTAAGCAGACAACTAACAAGACTGAAGGGATGATGGGCTATGACCAGAATCCGGTTTTCTCACCTGATGGGAAATGGCTTGCCTGGGAAAGTATGGAGCGCGATGGATACGAAGCAGATAAAAGTCGTTTGTTTGTGATGAATGTGGAAACTGGAGAGAAGACAGATTATTCGCTAAACTTCGATCAGAATTCAAATTCGTTGAGCTGGAGTGCCAATAGTAAATCGGTTTACTTTATTAGCTGCTGGCATGCTCTTACCCAGATTTATCGGTTGGATCTTTCGGAAAAGAAAATTACTCAGGTAACACAGGGCGTTCATGATTATGCTTTCGTGGCAGAGGCCAATGACAAGATTGTCGGAGTTAAACATTCGATGAGTAAACCCGATGAGATTTATGCAATTGATCCAAAGAGTGGGGAAGAAGCAGAACTTACGTTCCTTAACAAGCCGATATTAGATCAACTTACTTTGGCTAAGGTGGAAGAACGTTGGGTGAAAACTACTGACAATAAAGAAATGCTGACCTGGGTGATTTACCCTCCGCATTTTGATCCCAGCAAAAAATATCCAACGATCCTGTTTTGTGAAGGCGGACCTCAGTCAACGGTTAGTCAGTTCTGGTCGTATCGGTGGAATTTTCAACAGATGGCCGCCAACGGATATATTGTAGTTGCTCCAAATCGTCGTGGCTTGCCTGGCTTTGGGAAAGAGTGGCTGGAACAAATTAGTGGTGATTATGGTGGCCAAAATATGAAGGATTATCTTTCAGCAATTGATGCTGTGGCAAAAGAACCTTTTGTCGATAAAACCAAATTAGGATGTGTTGGCGCAAGCTATGGCGGATTTTCGGTGTACTGGTTGGCAGGTCATCATGAAAAACGCTTTAAAGCTTTTATCGCTCATGATGGGATGTTTAATTTGCAACAACAATATTTGGAAACCGAAGAGATGTGGTTTGTAAACTGGGATCTTGGTGGTGCTTATTGGGAAAAAAATAATGCAGTAGCACAACGCTCGTATGCTAATTCACCTCATTTGTTCGTCGATAAGTGGGATACTCCAATCCTGGTTATTCATGGAGAAAAAGACTATCGGATACTGGCTTCTCAGGGGATGGCTGCTTATAATGCTGCTGTTTTAAGAGGAGTTCCTGCGCAGTTACTTATTTTCCCCGAAGAGAACCATTGGGTATTGCAGCCTCAAAATGGAATTCTTTGGCAACGGGTATTTAGACAATGGCTGGATAAATGGCTAAAGTAAAAGTGTCCTAACACTACGAAAAGGTCCGGATTTCTGACAATGGAAATCCGGACCTTTTTATTTTTATGAGTGTGCGTTTTATACCTAATTGAAATGGCAAAGTAACTATTGGCAATTATTCGTTTTCTCTTTGCGAAACTTTGCGAATTTAACTTTGCGGTTCTTTGCGTTTGATATTTTATTACCGCAAAGTTTCGCAAAATGGAATTGGGTATTTATAATAATCCTCTTGATTTTGCAGCCAGTTTGATGATGTCGATGGTTGCCGGGATGTCCATTCTGGACAGATCAATAGTAAGATCGAAGGTGTCATGTTTGGCTGAATCGTCGGCAATGTGTTTCCTCAGGTTAAGCCTTTCTTCCTCAATCTTTGTCATAAAGTCGATTGCTTCTTTTTCGTTCAGGTCATTAAGCTTCATTGTTTGCTGGATTCGCCATTCCAATGGTGCCGTCAATCTTACCAGCAATGATTTTTCTATATCTCTTGCAATAATATGTCCTGCGCGACCTACAATAATGCAATAGCCATCGTTGGCAAATGAGGAGATGAGATCAATAAGTGTTTTGCGAATCTTGCCATCGCTTTTGTACCTTTTTTCGCTAAAAGCATTCAGAATATCATCAAAAGCACTTCGGTCCTTATTGTGCAGAATACTCTGTAGTTTGGCAGGATCCATGTTCAGCTCACGGGCACTTTCGGCTAATATTTCTTTGCTAATAACCTTCCATTTTTTGTTGCCAGGTTGTTTTTCCAGTTCAGCTGCAAGCTGTTGGGCAAATTTAACGCCTTTACATCCAACTTCTCGCGAAATGCATATTACTGGCCCCGGAGATGTGTTTGAATTCTGATAGTTAGGGCTTTGCTGCTGCATTCTCTTGTTTAGGTAACTCCACATTGTATTGTCCATAGCGTCAGGTTTTTGTTGGCATTAAAATACAAATTATTTTCATGACTCCTATATTTTGCAGACTTTTGTGCAGGCTTAGATATTTCGTGTGGTGTTATCATCGTTTGCACGGTTTATTTTTTCCTATCTTTCACATGATAAATTTTAAAACAGATACAGATGTTTACTCAAGAAACTTATACCGTACGCCGGCAGAAACTGAAACAAAAGTTTACTGATGGGATTATTCTTTTGTTGGGAAATGTTGATTCTCCGATGAATTATCCTGATAATACTTATTCGTTCAGACAAGATAGTTCGTTCTTATATTTTTTTGGATTGGATTTTCAGGGACTTGCCGGTGTGATTGATGTCGAGTCAGGGACTGATATCATCTTTGGAGATGATGTCGATATGGAGGATATTATCTGGATGGGACCTCAAATTCCGTTGTCTGAAAAAGCTAAAACAGCAGGCGTTTTCAGAACAGAACCCTATCAGAATCTCTATTCGGTAATTACTTCCGCGATTCAAAAAGGACGGCGTATTCATTTTCTACCTCCTTCCCGGGCTGAAAACAAAATTTTGATTCAGGATTTACTGGGTATAGCTGTTTCGAAGCAAAAAGCCTATGCGTCGGTTCCGCTTATTAAGGCTATTGTCGATTTACGTTCGGTTAAGGACGATCAGGAAATTGCTGAGATTCGCAAAGCATGCGCCGTTGGTTATCAAATGCACGTAACTGCTATGAAGATGGCTAACGTTGGAGCCTGGGAACAGACGATTGCCGGAGCCATCGAAGGGATAGCAATTTCGGGGGGAGGAATGGTTTCTTTTCCGGTAATCTTATCACAGAATGGCGAGACTTTGCATAACCACAATCATTCTCAGATTTTGAAAGAAGGACATTTGTTGCTTGTGGATGCAGGGGCTGAACTTGGATCTCATTATGCTTCCGATAATACCCGGACGATCCCGGTAGGAGGAAAGTTTACCCAGAAACAGCGTGAAATCTATGAGCTGGTTTTAGCTGCCAATGATCGTGGACGTGAGTTAACCAAACCTGGAGCAACCTATTTATCGGTGCATTTGGCTGCTTGCGAGGTTATTGCATCCGGATTAAAGGATCTTGGATTAATGAAAGGGGATGTAAAAGAAGCCGTTCGAAATGGCGCTCATGCGATGTTTATGCCACACGGATTTGGTCATATGCTTGGTCTGGATGTGCATGATATGGAAGATTTAGGTCAGACTTATGTGGGCTATGATGATGAAATACGTCCGATAGATCAGTTCGGAACCGCTTATTTACGGATGGGACGAAAACTTCAGCCTGGTTTTGTGGTAACCAATGAACCAGGTATTTATTTTATTCCGGCATTGATTGAAAAATGGAAAGCTGAAAAAATCAATACCGACTTTATCAATTTTGACCGACTTGAAAGTTATCTTGATTTTGGCGGAATTCGTCTTGAAGATGATATCCTTGTTAATCAATCCGGAAGTGAAATTCTGGGAGATCGAATTCCAATTACTCCCGATGAAGTTGAAAACACAATGCTCTAAATTTTGTTATAGGAATGAATCCAGACACTATTGGATCAAATTCTGTGTGTCTGTTTTGTAATGACTTTGATGTTCTATTTACTAATGTGCAGTTGTTTTTGATTTTTAAAAGGAATTATTTGTAACTATATTTTATATCATGATGAATTTTAATCGATTAGCATTAATCTCTTTATTGTTGGGAAGTATGGCATGTAAGCAGGAGGCACCCAAAACAAAGGCTATTAACCTGGCTGATATGGACACTAGTGTGAGTCCGGCAGTCGATTTTGATGCATACGCCAATGGCGGATGGAAAAAACGTTTCCCAATACCAGATGAAAAAAGCAGGTTCGGATCGTTTGATTTGTTGGCAGATACCGGTGAGGTTCAGGTGAAAAATCTGATTCGTGAAATTGCTTCAAAAAAGCATGAATCAGGAAGTGTTGGACAAAAAATAGCTGACTTCTATAATACTGGTATGGATACTGCCAAAATTGAAGCTGGCGGTTTAAGTCCGGTGCAGCCCTTGTTCGATCAGATCGGTGCCATTAAGAATGGCGTAGATGTTATGAATACGGTTGCTGATTTCCAAGCCAAAGGAATTCACCCGATGTTTTCAATATTTTCTGATGCTGATCAGAAAAACTCGGTAATGGTAGTTGCTTACCTTTATCAGGGCGGTTTAGGAATGCCGGATCGTGATTATTACATGAAAGATGACGATCGGAGCAAGTTGATTCAGCTTGCTTATCAGGAGCTTTTGAAAAAAATGTTTGTATTAACAGGTGCAGATGAAGCAACGGCTACCGCAAATTCTGCCGTTGTTTATAAGCTCGAAAAACGCATGGCAGCAGCCTCAATGACATTGCTCGAACAGCGCGATCCGAATAAGGTTTACCACAAAATGGACGTTGCTGGGCTTCAGAAAATTTCTTCGGAGATTAACTGGTCTTCAGTTTTTGAACGTATGGGGCTGAAAAATCCGGGTGAGTTTATTATCGGACAACCTGATTTTGTTACTGAATTGAGCAAAATGCTGAAAGATGTTTCTGTTGATGACTGGAAAATTTACTTGAAATGGAATGTTATCAATAGTCTGGCTGGGTATCTCCCCAAAGCATTCGTCGATCAAAATTTCGAGTTTTATGGAAAAACACTTTCCGGACAAATGGCTCAACGCCCGCGTTGGAAACGTGTTCAGGGTGCAACAAACAATGCTTTAAGCGAAGCAATTGGTGAAATGTATGTGCAGAAATATTTCCCGGCTGAAGCTAAAAAACGAATGCTTGATCTGGTGAATAACCTGAAAGTTTCGTTGGGCGAACGTATCAGTAAATTAGCATGGATGAGCGATGCTACTAAAGCTAAAGCTCATGAAAAACTAGATGCTGTTAATGTGAAAATTGGCTATCCGGATAAATGGCGCGATTATTCTTCACTGGAAGTATCAACAGATTCATACGTTGCTAATACCTTACGTGCCCGGAATTTTGATTTCAATTATATGATCGGTAAGGTAAATAAACCGGTCGATCGTACCGAATGGATGATGCCCCCTCAGATGGTGAATGCTTATTATAATCCAAGTATGAATGAAATCGTGTTCCCGGCTGCTATTCTTCAACCTCCATTTTTCTATTTAGATGGCGATGATGCAGTAAACTATGGCGCAATCGGAGTGGTTATTGGTCACGAAATGACACATGGATTTGATGATCAGGGCCGTCTGTATGATAAAGTTGGTAACCTAAGCGAATGGTGGACTGCAGATGATGCTAAATTGTTTGGAGAACGAACCAAAGTGCTGGTTAACCAGTTCAATAATTTTACGGTTTTAGATACCCTGAAAGCTAACGGTGAATTGTCGTTAGGCGAGAATATTGCCGATCTTGGCGGGCTGAATATTTCTTATACGGCTTTGAAAAAAGTGCTTACTGGAAAAGAACAACCTATCGATGGCTTTACTCCCGATCAACGGTTCTTCCTGGCTTATGCACATTTATGGGCTCAGAATATTCGCGATAAAGAAATTGTTCGTCGTACCAAAGAAGACGTTCACTCATTAGGGCACTTCAGGGTTCTTGGACCTCTTCGGAATATGCCGGAATTCCATAATGCCTTCCAGATCAAAGAAGGAGATTATATGTTCTTAAAAGAAGCTGACCGCGCGGTAATCTGGTAATCGTTCGCTTTTTATACTACTGAATTGGAGTTTGTAAGCTGGAATTAGCTTATAAACTCCAATTTTTTTGTTTTTAAAAGGGGAATAAAATCATCACCAAACTTTGGATAAAAGTTAAAAAACAATTTGATCTTCTGTATTTTATATTTAATTTTCTCTGCTGTAATATCTTTGGATTTTGAGTTGTAAGTTTTGTTCTTTTGAAAATCATAAACGAATGAGATCTCCTAAAGTTATGAAAACTATTTATTCTGTTATTGTTGTATTAGTCTGTTTGTTAATGGTTTCATGTGATGATGATCCAGGACTCGACCCAAATGATAGCAGATTACCTGCCTATTCAAATAAGGGGTATAATATCGCTGCGGCATTAATTAACAATGTTGTTTGGAATGCTGAAAATAGAGCTCCGTGGAATATGGGGTATGTTTATGCATCAACGCTGGACGTTTTCAAAACAGACTCTTTAATTTTTGCGATCAGCGGGATTAAAAAAAATGAGAAAAATAAAAGACTAATTATTGATATTTCATTCCATTTAAGTAATTTAAATATAAAAACGTATTCAGATTTAAAAGCTCTGGAGAATAAATTATTCATACTGGATGGGCAGAAGAATTATGCTGAGCTTAATGATGACGATTGCTATTTGTATAAAAATGGAGTTGGAAATTTTCTAATCAAGAGCGTAAAGGAAGTTACCAATGTAACTAGTTATGGAAAAGATCCGAAAGAATTTCATATACATCCAATTATAATATCAGGGACTTTTGAGTTAAAATTTAAGAATCCGAAAGAAACCCTCTCGGTTGATAAAGGACGATTTGATTTTGTTGCAAATATTGCCGAAATAGTAAACCCAGGTTCCGAGGCTGAATAAATTCCGAAGGTCATATTCATTGTAAATAGAGTCTTTATGGATAAATTCTTTTTAGTTAAGTCTCATTGTGAATTAGCAATAACATCTCAGAAAATCGATGCTGAAACAATGAAATCGGGGTTGAATGTTGAACCATTTTGCGCATACAGTAAGGGAGACCCATTTTTTATAAAGGTTACTGGCCACGTAGCTAATAGATTTCAGAGTCTGTGGGCTGTTCGATCTGAAACTATTGTTTCGGAGAACGAAGATATTACTCCTCATTTATTATATTTCAGATCACTTCTGGATAGTAAAATGGATCAGTTATCGATATTCATATGCGATCCTCTATGTGACGTTAGTTTTTGGATATGGATTGAAACGGAAGATGCTGGAATTGGAATTGATTTGTCTGAAGATGACCTTGCATTCATAAAGAGTATTTCCAATAGGGTTCATCTCTCAATTATTGCAAATCGAAAGATAATCTAGTTTTCGTGAACCTTTCTTTTTTTGAATATGATGTCTAAAGCAAAATATACAAAAGATCATAGCTTTAATCAGCCAGATAATGAAACAGGTAATAGAAAGTATTACATTGATAACTCAATTGAAAGTGACGAACAATGGAAATTTTTATTAAATCTTGTTTTTAAAGTTGCTGATACTATTGAATTTAATATTCTTATGAAAAGCTATAAGAGTATTCTTGACAAGGAGTTGTTAAGTGAAGTTCCGCAAGTTTTTCCGGGAAAAACAGGAAAGATATATTCCACTAGTAAGTATATTCAATTTCCGTTAACAGATGTGATGAGGAATTTTATGTTATTGAAGAAATATTCCGAATGGTATAACTATTGTATCGAAGATCCAGCCTTTCTGAAAGAGGGCAAAGAATTACTTGCAACAATAACCCACGAAAATTATGTGATAATGCTACTATCGGAGGAACAGCGTGGAGTCCTAAATTCCAAAGGATTTAACTTTGATGTGGAATGGATTTTACCCTATTAGATGCATGTTTGATCTCTTCTTTGCCAATTTCGATCATTTTCGTGACTTCACGAAAATGATCGAAATTGGCAAAGGTGGAAAACGTGAAGTAACAGATTACATGCTTGTCTTATTCTTTCAATTCTGGTTTTTTCTTGTTAGCCCAAAGGATTAGTCGCAACGATTGATCGTAAGTCAGGTAGCTCCACATCCAGTTGATAAAGATTAATAATCGGTTTTTAACGCCAACAATGGCCATCAGGTGGACAAACATCCAGGTAAACCAGGCAATAAGTCCGCTAAATTTTAGAAATGATAAATCAACTACGGCACGGTTGCGTCCGATGGTAGCCATCGATCCACGATCGATATATTTGAATGGTTTGAAAGTGGTGTTTTTCTTCATTCCCAGGATGTTCTTTGCCAGATTATTCCCCTGCTGAATTGCAACCTGAGCCACCTGTGGGTGTCCGTTTGGATAATCGGATGTCGACATAATCGATACGTCGCCAATCGCATAAACGTCATTTAATCCTTTGATCTGGTTAAACTCATTCACCAAGAGTCGTCGTCCCCTTCCTACCGACTCAGCAGGAATACCCTGTGGCAATTCTCCGCTAATTCCGGCGGCCCAAATCACTGTTTTTGTTTCAATCGGCTGGTCGTTGCAGGTCAGAATTTCACCATCGTAATCGGTAACCTTCGAGTTCAGCATCACATTTATACCTAATCGTTTCAGGTAGAATAAGGCCTTTTCTGCAGCATGTTTGGATAAGCCTCCAAGTAAGGTGTTTGACCCTTCAACCAAACTGATTTGCATGAGGTTGAAATCCAGATCTGGATAATCTTTGGGCAAAACGAATTTTTTCATTTCTGCAATGGCTCCTGCTATTTCAACTCCGGTAGGTCCACCGCCAACGATAACCATATTTAACAGTGATCTTCGTTCTTTCTCGTCGAACAAGGTTACTGCTTTTTCAAAGTTTTGCAACAGTTGATTTCTCAAGGCCATCGCTTCCGATATTGATTTCATGGGGATCGCGTGTTTCTCCATATTCTTCATGCCAAAGAAATTGGAGTTTACTCCGGTGGCTATAACCAGATAGTCGTACCAAACGGTATCCAGGCTGGTTTGAATTTCTTTCTTTTCCGCATCAATTGAATAGACTTCTGCAACACGGATATATACGTCTTTTCGTTTCTGAAAAATTTTCCGCAGAGGGAACAGTATGGAACTTGGTTCTATCCCGGAGCTAGCCACCTGATAGAATAAAGGTTGAAATTGATGGTAATTGTTTTTGTCGATCAGAACAATCTGAAAGCCTGAACCGACAAGCTTCTTGGCTAATTTGAGGCCGGCAAATCCGGCTCCGATAATTACAATTCGCTTTTGAGGTGTTTCTGGTATATTTACTGGCATAGCCTTATGCTTTTTTGTGTGTGACTTGATTCTTTTTGTGTTTTACGACATAAATTAAACACTTTTCTTAGTAGCATTGTTTGCGTTTCGAAAAAAATATTTTGGTGAATTTAAGGATCTATTTCTGTTTATCGATCCTGTTTTGTGACACTAATTACAGTTTTTAATCCTTCTTATTGCTTTGACTAAGCGAAGCTCTTAATTTATTATTAGTTTGATAGTCTCAAAACGAATATCTTTGCTATCCAGAATTGCAGAAAAACATAATTTGAATGATAATACATTAAAATCTCATAAACCATGTTGACCAATAGAAAATTAATAATTTTTGTTTCTTCAGTACTGATCTTTTTTTGTGCGTGTAAGAAAAACGATCCGATTGTGTATCCACAGAATTTGAAAGTTGTCGGGTTTCAGAATGTAAAAGAACCTCGTTTGTTTGCAAAGCAAGGAGAAATCAAAGATTCTAAAATTGTTAAACGCTTTGTCTCCGTGTATGATAAATCAGGTTATTTTTCGGCATCAAAAACTTATGACTATCCCAGTGATTTTATCACTTTTGTTTCTGCCGATTCTGTAGAGGTTAGTCTTACTGAATTTCCTGATCGTTTAGCTGTTGAACGAAAGGATGGATATTTGTTTTTACTTCCGAAAGATTCGATGACTTATATTGGTGATTCGTTTACCGACTTTTTAGCTATTGGAAAAATGAAGCCAGGCTATAAGACCTATTTAATACCAATGTCGTCGGGTTATTCAAAATTTGTAAAAGCAAGGATTCCATATATATGCAGTGGAAATGAGCAGGAGTTGGTATTTCCTTTCCTGAATGCCTTGAAACTAGTGAAGGAGAATTCATCATATAAGGGAAGTGTAATCTCTGATATTAACAACACTTTTGATGAAAGTTATGTCAAAACACTTGGCGTTTCCGATACATTATTGATTCAGGAATATGAATTGCTTTTCAAAAACAGTCAGTAATAGTATTTGTCTGGATGCATTCGAAAAAATGAAAAAGTAAATGTAAAATGAGTCGCTTCAGAATGCAACGATCTGGTAAACTAAAGCAGGTTTTTACAATTTTCCGGACACTATTGGTAGTGTTGGGCATTTTGTTTCTTGAGCTTCTGCTCTTGAGTTTTACCAGTCTGCCATTCTGGGGATATTATTGGTTAGGCACTAGTCAGTCGAAAATTTCTGAAAAGCCTGAGTATATTATATTCCTTGGAGGCGGAGGAATGCCAAGCGAATCGAGTTTAATGCGTGCATATTTTGTATATAAGGCAGCTAAAGAATCACCTGAAAGCCGGATTGTAATTTCTATTCCGGGAGACCCTACTGATTCGGTTAGTACAGCACGGTTGGTAGCTAAAGAATTGGTCTTGAAAGGAATATGCCCGCAACGAATATTATACGAACAAGTTGCTACAAATACCCGGGCCGAAGCTCTTCAATTGCAATATTTCAATGCTGAAGATTTAAGGACCAAATCTGTTTTGCTGGTTACTTCGCCCGAGCATATGCGGCGTGCGGTTTTGGTGTTCCGGAAAGCCGGGTTTAAACGAATAAGTGCTCTGCCAACGTTTGAGAATGCGATCGAAGCTAATTTGTTTTTTGACGATGATAAATTGGGCGGTAACAAATTCTTAATTCCGGATATTGGTACAAATACTTCTGCACGATATCAGTTCTGGAATCATTTGAAATACGAAATTTTGATTGCCCGCGAGTTAACAGCCTTGACTTATTATAAATTAAGAGGTTGGATATAGCCAATCTTGTTTGAATCTTTCCAGTTATAGATTTTTCCCATTTAATTTTCCTATTCAAGAACCAAAATCATAGTTCGTTGTTCTCACTAAATATAAAACTCAAAAATGTTGGGTTTAATTTAAAACAGAGGCGCTATGATTCGAAAAATCCTGTATTCATTCGTTTTGTTGACTTTCCTTGCAGGTCAGGTTGCAGCACAAAATTGGTTGACTAATTTTAGTGAAGCAAAACAAAAAGCCCAAACCGAAAACAAAAACATCCTGCTGGTTTTTTCTGGTTCTGACTGGTGTGCACCATGTATGAAACTGGAAAAAAATATTTGGCAATCCGACGAATTTAAAATCTTCTCAAAAGATCATTTTATCTTACTCAAAGCTGATTTTCCTAAACAAAAGAAAAATCAGTTGGAATCTGTACAACAAGAACAAAATAATCAGCTTGCAGAGAAATACAACAAGAATGGGTTTTTCCCATTGGTTGTTATTCTTGATAAAGAGGGAAAACAGCTGGGGAGTGCAGGGTACAAGAATATTACCCCCAAGGAGTATGTCGATTTACTTGTTTCACTTGAAAAATAGACTATGAAGAAATTCCTTGTTTTTTCGGTATTGGTTCTTTTCGGTCTTGGGACGTATGCACAGTCGACTTTTGTCCGGACCTTAAAGCTTATGGGATGTCATTTTGAGATTACGGTTGTGGCAAAAGATCAAGTTGAGGGCGATCGGTATATCGATATGGCTGTGGCTGAAATAACCCGAATCGAGAAATTAATATCGGAGTGGGATCCTACAACTCAAACTTCATTGATCAACCAAAATGCCGGGATAAAGCCGGTTAAAGTTGACCCGGAACTGTTTTCACTGATTGAACGATCGATTCAGATCTCGAAGATCACGGATGGTGCATTTGATATTTCATTTGCTGCGATGGATAAAATCTGGAAGTTTGATGGATCGATGACCAGAATGCCGGAGGAAGACGAAATTAAGCAGTCGGTTGCTAAAGTTGGGTACAAAAATATTATCCTGAACAAAGAGGACGGAACCGTTTTTCTGAAGTTCCCAGGAATGAAAATTGGCTTTGGTGCGATCGGGAAGGGGTATTCGGCTGATAAATCTAAAGCTTTATTGATGGGAAAAGGGGTTGTTGCTGGGATGGTTAATGCTTCTGGAGATCTGAATTGTTGGGGAAAAAAGCCTGATGGTTCACCGTGGCTGGTTGGAATTACTAATCCGGTAAATAAAAATAAAGTATTTTCCTGGTTCCCCATTGAAAATAGTGCGGTGGTAACTTCAGGAAGCTACGAGAACTTTGTGGTTTTTAATGGTACGCGATATACTCATATCATCGATCCACGAACAGGCTATCCGGCACATGGGCTCGCCAGTGTTACTATTTTTGCGCCCAATGCAGAATTGGCAGATGCCTTGGCTACCGGTGTTTTTGTTCTGGGAACTGAAACTGGGCTCAATTTCGTTAGTCAGTTGAGGGGTGTTGAATGTGTATTGGTTGATGATAATGGTAAAATTTTCTATTCCAAAGGGATCGAAAAAAACACTAAAAAATGAAGAGACGATGAAAAAATTGATAGGATTTGTATTGGTGCTGTTGTGCCTTAGTTCATGCGTAGCGGTAAAAGAGTATGAAAAAGTGTATATCAATGATCCGGATATGAAATTATCGGCAACTCCCAATGAACGATTTGAAGTAAATTATCAGGTGTATCGGGAGGCCGCTGCTGGCGCCAATGGCGGGAAAACAGGTGGAGGATGTGGTTGTAACTAATCTAAAAGAGTATGACAAGGAAACTATTTTATATCGTTCTGCTTTCATTCCTGTCTATGGCAGTTGAAGCACAAAAGGATTCCACTAAAGTTTATAAGAAGCGGGTTCTCGAGAATGCTGAGGTCGACTTGTTAATGAGCTATTATAAACAGGATGGAGATCATTCGGTAGTTGGTGGCGGTGTGGGGAGTGAAAAATTGAATGACGTTACTCCAACAATTGTCATAACTGTTCCTTTAAATGATGATGACGTGTTGACCATTGATACTGGTTTATCGGCCTATACCTCGGCATCATCAAGTAACATCAATCCATTTAATAGTTCAGGTGCTTCGCGCAAAGGGCGAGATGATGATGATGGTGAGCATAATTCAGGAAATACCAGTGGAAAAGTCTCCGGAAGTCCATGGATTGCTTCGTCAGGAGCTTCTCGTAAAGACGTGCTTTACAGTTTAAATACAGCGTATAGTCATAGCTCGGATGATCGGAATCTGATCTGGGGACCTCACGTTTCCTTTTCGAATGAGTTTGATTATACGTCATTCGGATTTGGTGGAAGTGTAGCGAAGTTATTCAACGAAAAGAATACCGAGCTTAGTTTAAAAGGACAAGTCTATCTTGATGTCTGGCGACCAATTTACCCAACAGAGTTGCATGAGTACAATCAATACGGAATAGATTTCCTCACTTCCGGTTACTTTAGCGATGTTCCTGTTATCGATCAGAGTGGTAATGAAACGTCGTTGTATAAGCCTGAACGTTTTTCAACAGTATCGGGTAGAAATCGAAATTCGTATTCAGCATCCTTTGGCTTTTCACAAATTCTTAGCAAACGTCTGCAAGCATCTGTTTTTATGGATCTGGTTTATCAGAAAGGCCTACTTTCAACGCCGTATCATCGTATTTATTTTGCTGATAAACCAAGCTATTACATTGGAGTTGCCGGTGATATACCGAATTATACCAGTTCGACGAATACAGGAGTCTATCGTCTGGCTGATGATATTGAACGTATGCCCGACAATCGATTTAAGATTCCTGTTGGGGCCAGAGTAAATTATTATCTGAACGAATTCGTTAAGCTACGAAGTTATTATCGCTATTATACCGATGATTGGGGGATAACTTCGCATACGGCAAGTCTTGAAATTCCGCTGAAGGTGTCGCAACGATTTACGATAACTCCAATGTATCGGTTTTATACACAGACTGCCGCTGATTATTTTGCTCCGTTTGCTACTCATTTATCTACAGAGAAGTATTATACGTCCGATTATGATTTGTCTGCTTTTCACAGTAATCAGTACGGAATTGGAGTGAGTTATACTGACGTATTCACCGGGTTTAAGCTTTATAAATTTGGTCTGAAAAGTATAGATCTACGTTTTAATCATTATGATCGTAGTGATGGTCTTAAAGCCAATATTATTTCGCTGGGAATAAAATTTGTTTTTGATTGATAGTTGGTGTGATTTGAACGATCAGATAAACTTTTTATCAATAAATAATGACGGCTCCATCTTGGTAGCCGTTTTTTTTTATCTTCGTCTCTGTCAAATCCTTATTCAATGAAGAAATTATCTCTTATAACCGTCTGTCTATTGTTAGTTTCTGGTCTGTGGGCTCAGTCCGAAAATGAAAAACAGCTAATAAAGAAGAATTGGAGTTTTGGAGCTTTACCAACAGTCGCTTTTGATAGTGACCTTGGTTTTCAGTATGGTGCATTGGTTAATCTTTATGATTTTGGCAATGGAGCACGTTATCCAAATTACGATCATTCCTTGTATTTCGAGTTATCCAGATACACTAAAGGAAGTAGCATTGCTCGCTTTTACTACGACTCTGATCGATTGATCAAAGGAATGAAAATTCTGATGGACTTGTCGTATTTGACAGATCAGGCATTTAATTTTTACGGTTACAACGGGTATGAAGCTATATATCATTCGGAATGGATTGATAGTGATGATAAAGCAAATTATAAAACCCGGATGTTCTACAAATACGACCGGAAGTTATTTCGCTGGAAACTTGATTTACAGGGAAAAATTACCAGCGATAATTTTCGGTGGATGGCTGGTCTAAACTTTCAGAATTTTGATATTGGTTCGGTAAATATTGATAAACTGAATAAAGGGAAAAAGGGAGATGATATACTGCCATCAGTAACTGAAAAACCTGGTTTGTATGAGAAGTATCAAAGCTGGGGAATTATTGGTAAGGACGAAGCTAATGGTGGTTTTGTTCCCACATTTAAAGGTGGATTGGTTTATGATACCCGTGACAATCAGGCAAATCCGATGAGAGGAATATGGGCAGAAGCTGTTTTGGAAACTTCGCCAAAAATGTTGGGGGCTGAAAGCTCTTTTTCACGGATGTGTTTGTTATATCGTCAGTATTTTACCTTGATTCCAAAAGATTTGTCGTTTGCGTATCGTCTGGGTTACCAATCAAAAATTAGTGGAGAAGTTCCATTTTATTATCGTTCGCAGTTGATTACATCAGTGATGCCTGGAGCTACATCCGAAGGTCTTGGTGGTGCGAAAACGGTGCGTGGTGTACTGCGTGACCGTATTGTTGGTGATGGGGTTGTATATGGAAATGCTGAGTTACGCTGGAAATTTAAGCGGTTCCGGTGGATCAATAATAATTTTTATCTGGGCTTGAATGCATTCGCTGATTTTGGGAAAGTAACCGAAGAAATAGATGTAAAAAGCAAAGTAATTATGAAAAGTTCTATTCCTCAGCCTGATTATTTTAACTGGGGAGCAGAAAAGGCTCATATTGCTTACGGTGGTGGTTTTCGCATCGTAATGAACGAAAATTTTGTTATTTCCGCCGACTATGGTTTAGCCGCCGACAAGCAAGACGGAACCTCTGGAATGTATCTGGGACTTAATTACTTGTTCTGATTTTCAGAATTATTTGAGTTTTGTTGAGAATTTTTTACGAAGTTTTTCCAGTTTGGGGGCAATCGCTATTTGACAGTATCCTTTAGCTGGGTTCAGTTCGTAATAATTTTGATGATATTTTTCGGCTGGATAGAATTTCTCAAAATTAGCAATCTCGGTTACCACAGGCTTATTAAAGGTATTTTCCTGATTAAATTTTGCCTTGAGTTTTTCTGCAATTTCTCTTTGTTCAGGAGTATGGCAGAAAATGACCGAACGATACTGTGTTCCAAAATCAGAACCTTGCTGGTTTAACAATGTTGGGTCATGAGTTGCCCAAAAAATATCAAGTATTTCGCTGTAGCTAATTATTGCCGGATCGAATATGATCTGTATAACTTCGGCATGTCCGGTTATTCCGGAACACACATCTTGGTAAGTAGGATTTTTAGTTTTTCCACCCGAATAGCCTGATGTAACCGATTCGACACCTTTGAGGCTTTTATAAATAGCCTCAGTACACCAAAAACATCCTCCGCCCAATGTTGCAGTCTCTTTTTGAGCAAATAAATTTAAGCCAGTCATACCGACAAGAATTAAAGAAAATAAAATTTTGTACATCGCAATAGTAGGGTTTGTTAACTCTAGCAATGTAAACAAAAAAAATCAAAAAAAGTTGTAAGCTATTGTGCTTCTGTTTGAAGTAAAATAAAATGTCAGTATTTGTTGGTGTTTTATAAGGTTTTTTAGTCTTCCAGAAAAGCATTCCGTTCAAACTCCAGAACCTCCAAATCACTGATGTTTTGTCCGTCGATTACAAAGCGTACAGCAGTACAAACCTGATGAAATCCTTTATTTCCTGCAGCACCCGGGTTGACCGTCAGAAAATGATATTTTGTGTCGAACATAACCCGTAGAATGTGTGAGTGACCGCAAATAAAAAGTTTGGGTGCTTTGGTGTCGAATATTTTTCGGATTTTAGCTTCATAGTGATAAGGATATCCGCCAATATGGGTCATTAAAACGTCAACTTCTTCACAAAAGAAACGCTGGTCGGCAGGAAACATTCGCCGCAGTATGTGATCATCAATATTTCCATATACTGCACGAAAGGGTTTGAATGCTGCTAAACGGTCGGCTGTTTCGGTAGTGCCAATATCTCCGGCATGCCAAATTTCGTCAACCGATTCGAAGAATTTAAAAACTCTGGAACTCAGCATTCCATGGGTGTCTGATAATAAGCCAATTCGTTTCATGTATAAATCTTTATCCTGAATGCTAAAAATAGACTAATTTTGGAGAAAAACAGGCAACTATGAAACGAGTAATTTTGGTGCGTCATGCAAAGTCGGAACCTTATGGTTACGACAATGATTTCAACAGAGACCTTATAGAACGCGGTGTTCTGGATGCTGAAAAGATAAGTTCACGGTTAAAACACGACGGTATTATTGCTGATTTGGTTATCGCCAGTCCAGCCGAACGGGCGATGCATACTGCAACTATTTATTGCAAAAGTCTTTTTTATCCGATGGCTTTGATTCGTCAGGAATCGACTTTATACAGTGGACTAACGACTCTTGATTTTATGGAACTGCTTTATCAATTACCTGATGACGCAAATACTGTTTTTGTCTTTGGGCATAATCCTACTGTTTATCAGATGGTTTATAATCTGGTTAATGATTTTCGTGCCGAAATGCCAACCTGCTCCACTGTCGCAATTGATTTTGAAGTCGGGAAATGGAAGGATGTGTCGGCAAGGGGTGGAAAAGTGGCATTTCATTATATTTCGAAAACGATTTAAATACTTTTTATGCATATTTTCTATACACCCGATCTTTCGGGAAATACTTATACGCTCGACGAAACCGAATCCAAACATTGCGTTCGGGTGCTTCGTCTGGAGAAAGGCGATGAAATAATGCTGGTAGATGGCCGTGGTGGCTTTTATACGGCTGAAATTTCTGATCCAAATCCGAAGCGGTGTGACGTTACGGTGGTTAAGTCGGAGCAGAATTTCGGTGAACGTCGGTTTCAGGTACACCTGGCTATTGCACCAACCAAAAATATTGAACGTATCGAATGGTTTCTGGAGAAAGCAACTGAAATTGGCATCAATCGGGTGATTCCGTTGCTTTGTCGCTATTCGGAACGAAAAGAAATTAAGAACGAGCGTCTCGAAAAGGTGATGGTTTCGGCTATGAAACAATCGCTGAAAGCATATCTGCCGCAGTTAGACGACCTGACTAAATTCAAAGATTTGATTAATCAACCGTTCGAGGGGCAAAAGTTTATAGCCCATTGCGAGGAGCAGCACCGCGATTTGCTGAAAAATCTGGTGGTGCCAAATCAAAACTACCTGATTTTAATTGGGCCGGAGGGCGATTTTTCTACTGACGAAATCGAAATGGCTTTAAAGGCAGGATTCCAGCCTGTCAGTTTGGGCGAAAGTCGGTTGCGTACCGAAACAGCCGGATTGGTAGCTTGTCATACTTTTAATTTGCTAAATGAATAATATTGGATTAAAATCGGCAAAACATGCCTTTACACTTTTTACATTTGCGCTCAAATGAAAAAACTTAGATATTTATTTTTCTTACTTCTTCCGATGGTGGCCTTCTCACAGGTGTCATCGGTGAAAATTGCTGTTTTAAAGTACAACGGTGGTGGTGACTGGTATTCCAATCCGACTTCGGTGCCGAATCTGATTACTTTTTGTAATGAGAATTTAAAGACTACGATTAATCCTGAACCGGGGATTGTTGAACCTGGAAGTGCTGAATTGTTTAACTATGCCTATGTGGATATGACGGGCCATGGAAATGTATTCTTTTCAGAGTCGGAAGCTGCAAATCTGCGTACTTATCTTATGGGTGGCGGGTTTCTGCAAATCTCTGATAATTTCGGAATTGATCCGTTCATCCGTCGCGAGATGAAAAAGGTTTTCCCGGAACTGGATTTTGTAGAGCTGCCATTTAATCATCCGATTTATGCTCAAAAATACCGATTCCCGAATGGGGTGCCAAAGATTCACGAACATGATGGAAAAGAAGCAAAGGGCTTTGGGTTGATCTATAAAGGCCGTTTGGTGTGTTTCTATAACTACGACTGCGATTTGGGTGATGGCTGGGAGGACCGTTCGGTTCACAACGATCCGGAGGATGTTCGCCAGAAAGCACTGCAAATGGGGGCAAATATTATTTCGTATGTGTTTAATCAATAGCCGGAAGGAAGAAGCTATTTTTGAGGCACGATCAGGCTTGAAAATTCATTTTTAATAAAAAATATTTACTTGTGAAAATCATTGGAATTAACGGAAGTCCACGCAAAGGTGGCAATACTGAAATTGCTATTCGTACGGTGTTTGCTGAGCTCGAAAAGGAAGGATTTGAAACGGAGTTGATCCAGTTGGGAGGTAAACAGGTTCATGGTTGTATGGCCTGCGGAAAATGTCGGGAGAAAAAAGACGGACGCTGCCAGATTAAAAATGATTTGCTGAATGAGATCATTGCCAAAATGGTTGAGGCCGATGGAATAATTCTGGGCTCTCCGGTTTATTTTGCTGACATTACTTCGGAGATGAAGGCATTGATTGATGTGGCCGGTTATGTGACCCGGGGAAATGGTCATTTGCTTCGACGGAAAGTAGGTGCAGCTGTGATTATCGAACGTCGTGGAGGCGCGCTACATGCCTTTGAGACCTTGAATAACTTTTTCCTGATTAATCAGATGATTGTTCCCGGATCGAGCTACTGGAATTTTGCCTTTGGTGGTGCTCCCGGCGAGGTGCTGAAAGACGAAGAAGGTATCCAGACGATGAAAACACTCGGTGAAAATATGGCTTGGCTGATGAAGAAGTTGGAGTAGATTACTTATTCAATTCGTTTTTTTCGGTAACTCCATATGACGAATGCCAGAACAAAGATATAAACAAGAAGAAAAAATAAGGGATTTATAGTGGTCGTATACACCAAGAAAATTAGACTCATAATTGAAAATAATACAACAAATAGCCATAGCATTGTTTTTGCAAAATTAGCGACCCAATACACATAGCCAATACTCTTTTTTTTGATTTGAACTTTTAATGGGATGAAAAGTAGAAAAATCGAAATTATAAAAAGTAATAATGAAACTATAAAAGCATTATTGGCTCCGGGCATATGTAAAAGCATTATTTTTAGTTTATTGGGTGTTTAGTTATCTGTTTTATAGCTTTCGATTCAGTTTCTCTTTTAGTCCCGCAAATCGTGTTGAATCGATTGCTGTTGCCTTAAAGTCTTTGTAGGTCAGGGCGTGTGCTATAATTTCTTCTGCACGTTTTTTCGATTCAGGATGGGTGCTGATCCAGTAAATCTGTTGTGGAATATTTTGGGTTTCATCTGATAACCGGTATAAAAAATTGGCAAACGGTTCCGGATCAATTCCAGCTTTGATCAAGTAATCCACAGCAGTTAGATCTGCCTCGGTTTCCATTTTTCGGTCGTATGCACTCGACGATAATTGTTTCAGCGCACGTTTAATCATCTCTGAGTTTCCATTTCCGGACGACATCGTAAGCAATACCGATAAGCCGACTTCCTTAACCAGTTTGTTCATGACATGGTTCTTTTCCAAATGGGCAAGCTCGTGACAGATCACACCATCCAGTTCGGCTTCATTTTTACAGGCTTCGACAAGTCCTGAATACACGATCAGATGGTTATTTGGTAACGCAAAAGCATTGATTTCCTCGTTAACCAACAGGTGTAATTTGATTTTACTTCGGTCAATCTGATTCTTATCACAGATTTTGGTAAGTATCGAATCAATTGGAGATACAACAGAGTCAGCACTTATTTCTGTTTCTGATTTCTTTAGCAAATCCCAACACAAATTTCCGACTTTTTCTCCGGTACTTTGGGTGGCTTGTTTGACTCTGAAAAGTGTCATCCAATCAACCTGAGACAAAATCAGCCAGGTGCCAAGCAGAACAGCTACAGAAATGATAAATTCAATTATTATTTTTCGCATCGTGGGTGCAGGTTAAATCAGTTAATCCGGCAATAACATACCATTCAACATGTTCTCCTTTTCGGGTGGTAATTGCAGAATAAATGGTTCCGATAAACTCAATCAGGTTAAAAATGAAAATGGTGATGATATAAGCAATGTATTTTGAACTAATTGTTTCAGAAGTGAAAATGATGGAGATCGTCCACCAGAAACCAACACTGTTAAACGGTAGCAAGAAGAGCTGCGAATAAAGAGCCTGAATACAGTGCCAGCGAACGAAATAAGTTCCTTTTCGGTTACCCAGATAAAAGGCTACCGTCGCAATCAGGTTGATGATGGGTAGTGGTAACCCTCCCATGATGGCGATAAGCGACATCAGGTAGCTGTTCGAGGCTTTTTCGGCTTCGTGTTCCGAAGGAACGTAGTTGAATTTTTCGAGTGAAGTCATAATCCTTTAGATATATTCCAAATCCAGTTTAAGATTACCAGCAAAATAAGCGGTATAGCTACCCATTTCCGTTTTAGTAAAAGCTCGGCTTTTAAGTATGCTTTTTGTAATGTTGAGTTTCGGGTGAGCAGGTCGTACGCGATCCATAGTGGTGAAATAATCAAAATGCCGGTAATTAAAAAACCGAACGGATTCCAGTAGATTCCTCCATTCAGGTTTCCTTTTACGATTGCGATGACAGATCTTGTTGTTCCACAAGAAGGGCAGGGTATACCTGTTAAGCGTTTAAAAATACAAATACCAAGAGCCTGAGATTGGACAACCTGCTGATGATAGTTAACTGCCAGCCAAATATACCCTGCAATACAAGCTGTTGACAAAAGAACATACAACCTGTTTCTGCTCATATTTGATTAATAAAGTAGTTGCTGAATTTTTTGCATGTTTTTTTCGCGGGTTGCTCCCATAATTAAAAACCAATCGATGATGGTCCAAATACCCAGTCCACCGCAAGTCAGAAGCTTTGCAATACCTAATCCTGTATCGCCTAGGATAAAGCGATCGATTCCGAAGTGACCCGCTAAGATGGAAACAATTAAGCTGGTTGTTGGATCTTTTAATTGTATGGATGAAATCATTGCCCATCTGGAATCATCCATTGCGATCAGACGTTCGCGAATGGCATTAATCTGATAACTTTCAAAATACTTGGCATTGGTCATGATAAACATGTCGACTTTTTGAGCTTCCATTTTTTTTCAATTTCAATTAAAATTACCCTACTCATAAGGCTTTTCGGTAACGCCCCGCCGGATTAGCCTAAGGCGGACAGGTTCGTTTTTTTGAGTGGTTTCCAGATTCCACCAGAATTAAGTTGTATTGGGCATTTTCGGTGAAACTTCCCAATTTATCATAGCCACAAGTTACTGGATTTTTTATTTAGCGGCTCATTTCTGAACAATAAAAATTACAATTCAGAATTGTTATAAATAAGACTGTAATTCAAAACCATTCAGACGGACAAAATGATATCCCATCTTTCGTAGTTTAGGAACGAGGTTTTGCATGGCTTCGCAGGTATTCCATTCCGGATGGTTGAGGTGCATAATGATTAAAGCACCTGGTTTTACGGTTCGAAGCACATTGTTCTCGATAACAGAAGTCGGAGTGTGCGGGACTGCATCGCCGGACAATACCTGAAAACTTATTGGAGTAATTCCTAATTTTTGTGCCATTCGAACGGAGGCTTCATCGATGAATGCTGTTGCCGAACGGTAGTAACGAGGACGATGCCCGGTAATTGCTTCTATCTTCCTTGCATTTGCTTCTATTTCGTCAAAGGCTTCGCTAACACTTTGCGTGCCTTGGATTCCATATTGACTGCGCCCGTTAATAGAACAAGGTTTATGGTTGAGCCCGTGGTTTTCAATCTCGAATAAGGTGTCGGAACTTAAATTTTTGAAATCAGCGAAATGAGCATCAATCCATTTGCCGGTAATAAATAATGTAGCCGGGATTTGTTCTTTCTCCAGAAAATTAATCAGGTCTTTATCGAATCCACTTCCTTTTTCTCCTCCGCAGGCATCGAAGGTAAAGGCTATGTATTTTTGCGTGGTTTTAATGCTTTCCCGAACTCCGGGAACAAATTCGCCCCATCGACCAGGACGTGCATGTTGAAATTCTGCAATAATTTTTCTTTTGGAGCGGATGTAGGTAGAGTCGTTGTGAAGCCGATACAGGTATCGTTGGTTGATAAAGCTTCCTGCTTCCTGCGCCAATGCCTGGTTTATTTCAGCTGTAAGCACAAATATAAATCCAATACAGATTAGCCTTTGGTACAACTTCGATGACATGATGTGTTTTTTGAGCAGCCGAAACTACAAAAAAATACCCCGGTCGCATATAAAACATCGGTGTTTTTGCCGATGTAATTTATGCGATTGGGGGGAAGGGCATTTTTTCGTTAAAATTGTCTGTTTTAGTTGGAGAAAACGATTTCAACAGGCAGACTGCTCATGCCACTTACAACAATGTCGTAGGTAGTTTCTGAATTTTGTGGCACATTATCGTCGAAGACAACCAGATTATTTGAGGTAATCATTACTTGTTCCGAAATCACTTTTCCATCGCGCCAGCGTTTAACGATGATATAAGCTCCGGCCCAGCTGTCAACATAGGAATTTGGATGCATCCGGAATGCAGCTTTGACTGGTTTGTCGCTTTTGAATCCGGGGCATTTTATCCGGTAAACAACCGAATATCCATAACAGGTTGGAAGTCGGAATTCCTGTCCTTTTTTATCGTAGTAAAACGTTTCGATGTTTTCCCCTTTTTGAAAAATTGGAGGATCGAATCCGGTAATTACAAAGCGATAAGGATTACTTCCAGTTATTTGACGGTTAGGCAGTGTTGTTGTAACCATAGCACCAATGCCTGATCCCCGCAATGTATTGGGGGTTGGGGAAATGTCGTTGTTTGAAACATTCTTTAAAACCTGATTTTCGTTTCCCGGAGTCAGGGCATATACATCGCAGAAAAGCTTTGAACCGGAGTATAACGAACCATCGGTATTTTGTAAACTGACATTCAGTAAACCGTTGAATGTACTTTTTACTGGTTCGTTGTTCGGAACCGTGTTCATAAAGATCCAGCGGGCAGAAGCGGAAGGGGTGGACGAATTATAGGCTGGCAGTGTAATTGAGCTGCCGGTGAGTTCATTGCTGTTTAATTTGTTGTCGAACCAGTTGTGCCATACCCCACACATCGCACCTTTCATTCCGTTGGCTTCGGTCCAACTGATGGCACTCGATGAATTCATTTTTATCTGAATGGGATTGGAATCTTTATTCCATACCAGTACTCCAAATTTTAACGGATATCCCATATCGTTGCAGTGTTCCCAGTAGATGTTGGCATTTCCTTGAAGAAGACTGCGTGTCAAGTAAAAACCTTTTTCACCCAAACAGTCTTTCTCTGGTTTTAGTTCTTCGGGAGAATTGGAAATCAGATAGGTAAACAAATTGGTCGGATTTCCCTTTGAATCGAGCTTGTTCATAGTCGGAAGACAATCGTCGATTTTTATTTTTACAACATACTCGATAACCTTGCGGTCAGGGAGTATTTCGACATAATATTTTCTGGTTTCGCCAGAGGTAACGAAATAAGACATCCTGTTTTTCTGATACCATCCGCCATACATGGGTACGCGCTGCTTGTTGGCATCGATTAGCCGAATGGAATATACATTGTCTTTGGGAAGATAGTCACCATCGAGCGAAACAAGTACCACTTTGCCGGCTTCAACCGGAGTATCCAGCTCGATGTGGATAGTATCTGCTACCGTTATAGAACCTTCTCCCTGAATCAGATGGAGAACCGGGCTTTTTCTCGGTTCCGGAACAATAGACTGGGCATTGCTTTCGCATTGTGTGAATAGAAGCAATATGTATAAAATCAATGGGAAAAAGTTTCTCTTCATTGTTTAATTTTTATGAATGTTGTTAGGTTCGTTAAAGCATGTTAGTTATTACATCCGGTTGAAAAACAGGAAGAAATAAAATGTGCCTCAACTTATTTTGAGGAATTACGATGAGTTTAGAGGTACGGTATGCTATTGATCAGTTTTTATCGGTTTTTCAGCATTTTCAAAAAACTGATTCTGAAGTTTCTGAACCTGAGAGTCAGCCTTTACCTCACGAAAAGCTTTGATAAGTCCATTAGAGGTAGCATTAAGCATCGCATTTCCCAGCTCATTGGTCGCATTTGCTGCATTACCTGCATAGTGATTGGGGAAGCTGGCATACCAGTCGATTCCGGAGGTAACCATGGTCAAATGTTTTAGTCGGGCCTGATTCTCACCTGATTCCGAAAGCGCTTTTTCTGGTTTAAACAAATCAGGTCGAATTACCTTTATTTCAGCTGCTTCATCGGCTCCTGCATGTCCAAGCGATCCTTCAGGAAGTTTTTGAATTATGCTTTCAACTTCTTTTTTCTGGTGTTCATCAGCATAAATGTCCCATCCGTTGGCAAAGTAAAGTGCGTAGTTGTGTTTTTTGTTAAGTTGTGCCATTGCGAAGTAAGAAAGCATAGAATTATTTCCGCCATGACCGTTTACCAAAATAATTTTTTCAAATCCATTTCGTGCAATTTCTTCACAGGTTTCTTCCAGTATTTTCCAAACTAGTTCCGGACTATAAGCAATTGTTCCGGGTTGATGACGGGCTTCATTGATTTGCCCTGCAATGAATTCCGGGAAAACGACAACGTATTCTTTTTGAGCAGCTTTTAGAACGACATCGCGCACAATATACAGATCGGTTCCCAATGGTAAACTAGGACCGTGTTTTTCGATAATACCCAAAGGAATGACACATACTTTAGCTGATTGATTAACGGCCTCCGGGAACTCGGGAGAAGCAAGCTCTTCCCACTTAACCGGAAGTTGTGCATTGGCGACAAATACAGTCAATGTCAGGAATATTAAAAAAAATGTTTTCATGGTGCGTTTGGTATGTTTGTGTTCTCAAAGTTAATTTAAAATCAATGATTTTGTGATCATTTGTCGTTGAGATGCAAACAGCCGAAAAATTGGGGTGTCCCAATATTTCCGGCTGTTTGTATTCGTTTGAGGTGTGCTTGTTATTCTTTCTTTTTGATGCCAAAATGCGGATCAATTTTTAGAAATTTTGCAATAAACATACCTGGTATTGCACAAATGATTACATAGATAAAGAAGTGCTGATATCCGAGTAACTGTTGTATTTTACCACTAATCATACCCGGAAGCATCATTCCAAGTGCCATTAACGAGGTGGCTAAAGCAAATTCGGCAGTTTTGTATTTACTTTCGCCAACGTAATAGAGCATGTAGAGCATATAGGCTGTGAATCCAAATCCATAACCAAACTGTTCAAGGGCAATGGATCCAAATATAGTCCAGTGTAAAGCTTCAGGCTGGAAGTTGGATAGATATAAATAAACAGCAACAGGCAGACTCATGATCAGCGACATTGGAAAAATCATTTTTCGAAGTCCATATTTTGCAGCTACAATACCACCGGATATTCCCCCAAGTGTCAGGAAGAGTGGTGCCGTAATTCCATAGGCCAGACCATATTGTGCAGTCGTAAGTCCGAGACCACCTTTTTCAACAGGATCAAGGAAAAACATTGGAACGACTTTGACCAACTGGCCTTCCCCTAGCCGATAAATCAAAAAGAAAATAATGGAAGGAACCATGCCTGGTTTGCTAAAGAACGAAATGAATACTTCCTTGAATACCGAAAGTCCTTGGGCAACTTTTTCAGCGGTGGCCACTTCCGGTTTTGGAAGTATTACTTTGTGGTAAATCCCCAGTAACAACATTAATAATCCTAAGCTACCCATGGCAACACCCCAGGCAAAAGGAGTATTCCCGGCAGTTGCCTGGTAGGTTGAACTTATTTCCGTTTTTAATTTATGGTCGACTTTAAAGACCGAACGTTGAGGTTTGTTCCAGTTACTTTCGGTAAACTCGAAACGGCAACCTGAAGCCAGTGAAATATCTTTGCTTCCTTTGGCAAGTTTCAGGTTAACAACTATTTTTTCGTCTTTTGCCGGTGCCGCGGAAAGGGCGACATAAACCAAGGTACTGTCGGCTTTGGTTTGTTCGTTGTATAATGGAAGTTTTACGTGTTCCGGGAACATCCGGATCCGTAATTCTCCGGATTCAGCAACTATTTTAATAGAATCGGGATTAATTGCCGTTGGAACTTCTCTGGCAACGGTTTGTACATCAACCGTGACCGGTTTTAGGCCTGTGTTACTTTCGATATAGCCGGCAATAATTGGGATAAACCCCATGGCTGAAAGCATTGCTAAACGGTAAAAGGTAGATCGGATACCTACAAAAAGCGATTGGTTATGCTGGTCGAGTCCCAGCATGTAAAATCCATCGCAGGCGATGTCGTGACTGGCTGAAGAGAAGGCAATGGCGAATAAAATTCCAATGCAAAGGGCATAATAGATAGGAAGCTGTAAGGCCAGAGCTAATGCAATAAATGCAATACCCAGTAACATTTGGGCTGAGACAACCCAGTTGCGTTTGGTGGAAGTGATGTCGATATATGGGCTCCATAAAAACTTGATTGCCCATGGAAGATAGATTAAGCTGGTCCAGAACGTAATGGATGCACCATCGATGCCCAATGATTTGAACATGACCACCGAAGTGAGCATGGCAATGGCATACGGCATTCCCTGAAAAAAATATAAACTTGGCACCCAAGCCCACGGATTACGTTGCTTTTGCTCTGGTGTGTTTTCGATATCAGTCATAAAGTTAGATGTTGGTTTTTTCAAAAATGGCTATTGACGATGAATGACTATTAATATTCTTTGGCGATTTTTGCTCCACGGAAATAATGAAGCAAGATTTCGTTGTATTTATACCCTTTGGCTCCCATCATAGCAGCACCAATCTGGCAAAGGCCAACTCCATGTCCCCAGCCAGCTCCAATTAGTGTAAAGGTTTCGGGTATTCCATCGACAATGTTTTGTTTGTCGATTACAAATGCAGAACTGTACAGGTGCGATTCGGACAATGTTTTGCGAATTTCCAATTCTTTTCCGATGGTTAACGTCCGTTTGGTTCCAACGATTTTTAGTTTTTTTAAACGTCCGGATTTGCCTCGTTCAACAGGAATAAGGTCGATGATTGAACCATAGTCGCGGCCTGATCTTTTAAGGATTAATGCAGCCAGTTGTTCTTGTGTATAGTTCACTTTCCAACGGTAAAAGTCTTTGGTTTCCTGATCGTAATCATTTAACACCTGCGAGAGAACCTCTTTATCGCGGGTGTTGCAGAAAGCTTCCGGAGCCTGGCGAATCCATTTCTCAGCTGCCTCTTCGTTGGTCAGGTCGGTGTTGTAACCCTCCGGAGTGGTCGGATTATCAATGATGGCTTGTAAATATGGATGTACATCAGGTTCCCAAACGTTTTCAAAAGTTTCGGCAATTCCTCCGCAGCTCTTTGAAAAACGCGCGTCACATATTTTGTCGCCGTTCATTAACAGTAATCCCCGCGTTTCTTGGATTGCCTGTTCAACTAATGGCGTTGATTGGCGGGTAATACCCTGATAACGCTGGCAATGATCGTCGGCACAGACATCAAAATTGGTGTGATCTTCCCGGTCGTACCAACGGATATATTCGTCAGCAGTTTCGGAGATACTTTGGTAGTTTTTCCCGGTTTGCTTTAACGATTTGCCTTTTTCAATCTGGGCAAGAAGCCAGGAACGTGAGATGATGGCATGTGCTTTTAACAACTCGATGCTGCTTGTTGCACTCATTTCCGAAGAGATCACGCTGATCAGGTAATCTTCAAGCGACAAAATATTTATAGCTGTAATCTTCGCATCTTCAATCATATATTCAACCGAACCTTTGAATTGTTGGTTTTCTTTTCGTTCCCAGTGAAAATTGATTCCAATGGTTACATCCATCAATTCGAAGGAAGCTTCCGGATAATTAACGGGATTGAAAACAAGAGTTTCTTCCCCGGTTGGTTTTCCATCGATACAGATTTTTCCATCGAGATAATTAATGGTGTGAATTCCTTCGAATAGTTCTCCGGCGGCAGCTAATAAATATTTCCCGTTGAGCCTAAATGTGATCTTTGGCTCATACATGATTCCAATGCGTAATTGTGGTTCGATCATATGAAGTAGTTTATGGTCTTTATTGTGTTTTTACAGGCATAGTTCCAGTACCGGATAAATAGAGTCGGAGAACCCAAATTTACGGTATAATTTTTCTCCGGCTTTGGTGGTATGTAGTGCGACTTTGCTGATTCCACGATAATGTGCTTCATTCAGGAGTTGCTGCAGAATTAAGGCGGAAATACCTTTACGACGGGCAAACGGAACGGTGTACATGTTTAGAATATCTCCTTCGAGATAGAACGGTTGTTTGAAGTCGCCTGGTATTTTTTTGATAACCATTGCACCGAAGCCTAAGATTTCACCTTTAAGTTCAGCCAAAAATGCAAAAAAACGATTTTCAGCTAATGCCTGCGTGAAATATTGATTAAGCTCGATTTGCAATTTTTGTTGATATTCATCACTTTGTTCACCTTGTAATTCGGTTAGGTAAGCCATTCGATAAGTTGTCAAAAGATCAACTTCGTCGGGACCGATTTCCCGGATCTGAATTTTGGATACATCAATCTGCATGTCGTTTAGTTTTAAAATTTGTCACTTGTCGTACCAATTGTGAAATTCTAACTAGCAGGTTTTAAAAGTGTTGGATTGTAAAAGCTATTCTTTTTTATAAAATACTAACTTAGTAAATATTGTTGAGCTACCTACTGTTTGTTTGTCAATTTTGCAGAACTGTTGTATAACAGAAATTTTGAGGTAGCGCAAATTGGCTTGTCGCGTTTGCTTTACGAGAGTGAATGGGGTTTTGTTGTTGTACCGGTTAGTACTTGGCTTTGTAATGGCAATCAATAACTATCTGTATATTTCTTATTTTTTTATTTCAGAAAAGAACTAAAAAAGCATGTTTTATGTTTTAAAGCTTAATATATTTGATGCTTTTATAATGAGCCGGAGATTTACTTTTAATGTCGGATTATGAATTGGTTTTTTAAGGTAGTGGCTTTTTTGATGTCTGTACGTCGTGGTATTCGTATATTTTTTGTTTTTGCTTATGTAGGCTGGGTTGTTGCTTTGTCGTTGCTGCCGCCGCAGGATTTCCCTCAGATACCTTTGTTTGAAGGTGCTGATAAGGTTGTTCATTTTATATTGTATTTCATTTTTTCAATGCTTGGCTGTTGGGCACTTAAAGCTGAGCGCAAATTCTCCATGGCGTATTATATTGTTCCTTTGACAATAGGCTGGGGAATATTGATGGAAGCATTTCAGCTATCCATGCATTTGGGTCGTTCTTTTTCATGGTACGATATTTTGGCTAATAGTCTGGGAACCTTTACCGGAACACTTATTTACCTCTCAATAGTCCTGAAAATAAACGTAAAATCATAGTCTGAAAACGATCTGCATCGCTTGTTCTTCCAACGGTTTTGCTGCCTGGTGCGTTGCAAGATCAAGATTGATCCACGAATCTCTTACTGCCGCTATACTTCTCCGTTGTAGCCAATTGTAATCGCACGGTGAAATGTTGTGCAGGTTTGACAAGAAATTGGTTTGTAGTTGTCTGACAGGACTTCGGGTTTCGACAGAGCCGAGTTATTTGAGCGAGTTTTGCCGTATGACACAGAATCCGCTGAGATTTTGGGCGGTGACACATTTTTTTCAGTGGACAGTCTAACCGGTCATAAACAATATACCAAAATAATGAGAATAGTTTTTACAGTGTTGATCTTTTTTTTAACCTTATCAAACATATTGGGAATTAACTCTGAATTAAAAAACGGAGTAATATATCTTTCCAGTGGCGAGGTCTATTTTTGTGATTTAAACCATCAAAATACAATTCAATTAACCAGTACCAATAATAAAGTTTCCGGGTTCGCGATTTCACCTGATTACAGATCTCTTGCTTACTCAAAGATTTTTAAATATGTTGATGAACCAGGAATTTGGGATTCTACACCACCCAAAAGAGCAGTCTGCTCGATAATGCTGATTGATTTAAAATCAGATAAAATAATAAGGGAAATTTTCCCATCAGAATACGAATGGATTTATATTGACTATTGGCTGAATTCAAAGGAATTACTATGTTCTTCAGCTGATGGGTTCTCGGTTAATGACTCTTACAAAATAAATACCGCAGGAGTAATAGATACTCTTGATTATGACGAATTAGACAGAACAAAGAACTTAAATTTAATCACCCCAAAGTATTTAGAAATGCGATTAATAAAAGATTCTTTGGCTGGTATACATTTTATAGATTTCAAGAATAGAAAAAACATTACGCTTTCTCAAGAAAAGAATTATTCTCATCTGGAGGCTATTTCGTCTAATTATGAATCTTTTTTGTGGTCTGAAAATTTTAACAAGATTGTAAAAAGAGAAAATCTATGGCAATTGGAACAAAGTTATCATCTTAATTTGTACAATTTGGTCAGCGGCAAAGATAAACCCATTATAAATAAAGACAGATCTTCTTCATTACCGTTTGATAAAATTCAATTTTCACCTGATAACAGAATTGTCAGTTGTGACTTGCGTAATTCAGATTCGATTTCAATCCATTTCATTAATTCGAATAAGCACATTGATCTATGTGGAACAAAGACACTCTGGATCGATTCAAATAGATTAATGTATTTCCTGGATAAAAATCTATATGTTTATGATATTGATAGAAATATGAGTACACTATTTCTTGAAAATGTAAATGAAGCAATGTATGTAAAATAAATTACGCCTTCGTCACTGAACAAAAAGAATGAAAAACTAAGAAAAAAAGAACAACTAGGCTATAACTTCAGCTACCCGTGCGGCAGCAGTGTTTTTCGGTGTGCATTTTTCCGCTCGGGCTGCTTTTCGGCTTGATCCTGAGTCCTCGAGACCCGCAATCCGCTCCAGCGTGTGGAATTCTTGGATATACAAACGGACGTAAAGCAATAACGGGCAATTGTAATCCCAAGGGTGTAACCACCAGTGACACCCTTACAAATGAGAAATTCAATTGCTACTACAAATGATTGAATCAGCTTGGTATTATTTATAGGTTTGCCGACACATGGGTTCCCTACTCAAAGTATTAGAACAAAGGCTTTGTACAATGACCGAGATTTACATCTAGATTGAACCTTTCTTAAAGAAACAAAGACTCAATTTTTCTATTCCGCCATATTTTTCAATATCCCCATAATAATCTCAGGAGGGCCTTTTCCCTTGGTTATAATAGCCATCTGTTTTGTTTTACGAATTGCTGGGAGAACCTCAAATATTACCCATTTCTAATGGCTTAATTTAAGGTTTAGTAACTTCTCTACACTAATGAGAAATGGCTAGATTCATTCTGAAACGACAATGTACCGCTACGCTCTAACGATTCGTTATACCGTTCATCTTCGTCTGCATGATAAACTTATCGCTTTGCTTGGATTAGAATAACTACATCTGAAATAACTTAAGAGATGTCAGGAAGGGTATCATATACCACACTTATACCCTAAAGAAGTTCTTTTTTTGTAATGCATTTAAACTTGATTGAATCTTTTTTAAAGAAACAGAGAGTCAACTTTTTCCTATTCCACCATATTTTCCAATTTATCCGTTGTACGAATGTTGTACGAATAACGGAAAACAAAAAATCCAACCACTGATAATCAGATGATTGGATTTTTATTGGTGACCCTACCGGGATTCGAACCCAGATCATAAGAACCGGAATCTTACATTCTATCCATTGAACTATAGGGCCTGCTATTTTCAGCGTGGCAAAAATAATAATTCCTGAATTGATTCGGCTCATTTAAATGGAAAACATGCGAAACTGTTGAATTATTTTTGTCAATAGCTTTGTATTTTGTTAGTTGATAGGGGAGTAGGCGTTTTGATTTTGTTGATAAGTTTATTTGGTAATCAATCTCTTGCGGTCAGAATTGTACTACTTTTGAGTTCTTAATTTTGTCCTATGATTACTGAAGAACTACTAAAAGAATGTCGGTTGGAGTTTGAAGAATATTTTCAAACACTCATTATTGATTCCCATGAGAATCAATCCAGGGTGGAAGATGTTCGTGCTCATGCTCTTCGAGTAGTTGCAAACTCTCTGATATTATCCAAATTTGTGTTGAGCAATGAAGAAGATTTCAGAATTGCTGAACTTATTGCTTTGTTTCATGATCTTGGTCGGGCAACGTTAATTGTACAAGGCACCGAATCCCCTACAAATATTTCAAGAGATCATGCCGCTTTATCGGTAAAGCTAATTCAACAGATGGAGTTTTATTCGAAATTATCGAATGAAGCACAGCTTGTTGTAGTAAAAGCGGTGGATAGTCACAATAAACTAAAACTTCCAAAACTCGACAATGAGCAGGTTACACTTTTTGCTCGTTTGCTCCGGGATGCCGATAAATTGGATGTTTTTGAATCATCTTATCGTTTTTTCAAAGACAAGCAAGGTGTTCAGCCGATGATGACTTTTGATCTGGTAAATACTGCTGATGTTTCGGAAAAAATTCTTCGAAGTGTTATTGCCGGGAAACCAGCTTTGGCAGAAGATATGAGGACCATGAATGATTATAAGCTTTTGTTGTTGTCAATGGCTTTTGATCTTAATTTCAAGTATACTTATCGCCTTCTTAGTGAGAAACAGTATGTTCAGAAGATATACGAAACTCTTCCGAAACGTGATCTTATCATTGATGCTTATCGCGGAATCAAATTGTTTGTCGAAAATAAATTTGTTTCCTGATTGCAAAATCACCGCTGCTTTTTGAGATTAAAGAACTTATAAATGAAGAAGGGATGGGTTTGTGTTTGTAATGAAGTCTCGGAGCGGGAAATCATTGCAGCTCTAAAAAAAGGAGCCAGATCAACCTCAGATATTCAGAAATTTACTGGTGCCGGTACTGGTTGTGGACGATGCTTGCCGGTTGTTAACTCCATTGTTGAAGACTTCCTTTTGAAATTACCTCCGGAACCACAGCAAAAGATCTTGTTTAATGATTAATTCGCGTTCTTAATTAATAGTATAAGAATAAGGCTCGCAAAATAGTTAGTGTTTTGTGAGCCTTATTTGTTCAGCCTTAATGGGATATTGATGATTTTTTAGTTCCTTTTTGCAGCCCAGTCAATAGCACAGCCAATATGCTCTTTGACTTTTGTATCCTGAAAAGCTTCCGGAGTGTGTCCCAAAACGGTATAGAAGGAGCGTATTTTACCTAATTCCTGATACCAGATCAGCGGATGATCTCCCATTTTCCATTTTTCGTCTTTGAGAGTGGCTTCGTCCAGCGAATTTTCATCCAATCTGGCTAGTACATGCACTTTTGCCCTTGGGTTCTCTTTAAACGAATACCACTCATCGAAAGTCCTGTAACTTGACATTCCTTTAAAGGGAGCCATTGCCGGATGATCGGTATTTTCAAAGATCATGGTTCCTACCTGAGCTTTTGGATGTGTCCGGAAATATGCTCCTGTAAGCTGTCCATACCAAGCCCAGTCGTATTCACAATCGGTAGCCGCGTGGATGCCTACGAATCCTTTCCCGGTATTCATAAAAGTTTCGAAGTTTTGTTGTTGTTCTTTGTTCAGAACGTCACCCGTTGAATTTAGAAATACAACAACATCAAAATTTACTAAGAACTCAGGAGTGAAGAGCTTCGGATCTTCGGTAGCTGTCATTATCCAGCCTCTTTCCTGAGCCAGTTCGCTTATCATTTTTATTCCTGAAGAAATCGAATTATGTCGAAATCCTACGGTATGTGAAAAAACAAGAACGTTGATTTTTTTTTGCTGAGCAATTCCTGAAAATGCCAAAACCAGGATAAGACAAATTAACGATGAGATTTTTTTCATAGCTATTAGTTTAATTGTGGGTTACAATTTTACTAAAATTTAGATGATAAAGGATTACCTTTGTGCCGTTTTTACTGCATAATTTTGGCAAATCGATCTGTTTAGAATTTAAATATAAGAAACTATGAAACTCCCAGATTTTAAGTGTCTGCTTCCGGCTTTTCTTTTACTTCTGAGCATCCAATCCAATGCTCAGGTGAAAATTCCCGGAGAAGGAACTTTTGATGGTTCTGTTGGTAATGATAAATTTATTATGGTAGCCGAATCATCCGATTCGATCAAAGTAAAAGGTTTTTTTATTTGTAATCGGGGTAAAGCCGTTGAGGAAAGTCATGCATTTTCGTTAGATATTTCAGGAAAGAAGCCTTTTTTCCAATCTGATTTGTTTGTCGGACCATTGAAGTCTGCACAAATTGATTCATCTTCAATGAATGGGGTTCTTACCTTAATGAATAAGAAAAAACGCTTCCTGTTTTGGAGACAGAAGACGACGATTAGTTTTGTTCGTCGTCCTGAAGTCCAAATAATTCCGACCGAGCGTTATCAAAAGGAGATTTTTAGCGAGGCTGTTGTAAAGAGCAATTTGGTGTATGGGAAAGCAAAAGGATTGTGGACCAATTCTCCGTATTCCGATGATCCGTATATTGAAGTTTTAGGAAAAGGTTTGATTAAATCGTTAGATGATCCCAAAATGCTTGATCTGAAATTGGATGTTTATTATCCCAAAACAGATCTGTTTAAGAAACGACCATTGGTAATGCTTATTCATGGTGGCGCTTTTTATATCGGGAGTAAGGAGTCGGCTTGCGAACGTTCGCTGGCTACATCTTTGGCAAAGCGCGGCTATTTAGTTGCTTCAATCGATTATCGTTTAGGATTTATGCCGTTAGCCAGTGATATTGAATTGAGTGCATATCGTGCACTTCAGGATGCTCATGCTGCGTTGCGGTTTCTCTCTCATAATGCTGTAGGATTGGGTATTGATCCGAATCAGGTATACGTAGGCGGAACAAGTGCTGGTGCTATTGCGTCTCTTAATGTTGCTTTTATGGATAACGACGAGCGTCCGAAGCGAATATTGGCTGCTGAGAAAGAGGGCGCTGCAACTAAAATTGAAGCATCAGGAAATAAATATACGGAGACTTTTACAATTAAAGCAGTGGCTAACATGTGGGGGGCGGTGGCCGATTTAAATCTATTGGACAAAAAAGATAAGGTTTCAGTATTGTCGATTCACGGTACTGCTGATAAAATCGTGCCTTACGAATATGATCATCCATTTCAAAACTCGTTGATGATAAATCGATTGCTGATGGACAAAATGTATGGTTCAAAATCGATCCATGATAGGCTTAATGCTCTGGGCAACAGAAATCGTTTGGTTTCATTGCCGGGTATGGGCCATGAACCGGAACTTGTAGGTGCGAGTAAGTTAAATCAATATATGGACACGATAACTTCTCAGGTTTCCCGTTTTTTTTACGAAGAAACAGCTCCATCGATTGTTTTGCCAGAAGAACAGCTTACTGTTTCAGAAAATGCTGATGTAAAAACAATTAGTTGTGAAGTCCTTAATGGTGCAGTTGCTCAGATTACAGTTACTGGTGGAGTGAAAATCAGCAACAATCCAATCGAAGCTACGGTTATTTGGATCAAGAATGCACCCAGACATGAACTAAGTGTGTTGGCTAATAATAAGTTTGAAGCGTGGTATAAAAAGACATTTTCGATTAGGATGGTGAAATAGGTTAATTGTTTAGTGTGTTGATAAAAAACAAGAAGGTAGGCTCAACAACCTACCTTCTCTCTTAAACTAACTAACCTAACTAAACCTAAACTTATGAAAAAAAATGTATTACAAATCTAAGCTATTCTAGTTTCTTTGAAGTAAACTTAACCTTAAGAGATGTTTAAATAATAGTATTGGTCTATGTATCTTGTATTGTTCTTTTGGGCCATTATTTGTAATACCAAAATTCGGGAACTATTATTTTTTGTTCCAAGTTTCTGATGCTTTTGATGTTGATTGATGCGATTTATTTTGTTTTTTGTAACTATTATTTGCTTTGTAATGCGCTGTTAGATTATTGTCTTTAAGTGTTAAATTTACGTTAATAAGTTCTTGTAAATATCGAATTGCTTAATATTTAGATAATTTTGACTTCGTTTTTGTGAAAGGTGAAGTTGGATTCTTTAGTGCGGTTCATAACTCAAGCATCTTTTCTTATTTGTTTCACTGTTTGCCTGAAAAGCTGATGGTGTTTTTTGGTGAAGAAATCAAAGTTATTTGATATATTTACGGGCTTCAAGTGATTTTATGTGTTTAGAATCAAGTGATTGTTCTGTAAGTGTTTGCAGGTTATTTATGCTGTGCAAAATTATTTCAGTGAATTTTTTGCAGTAATCTGTTGGTATTTCATGTCGTTATGAATTTGTTATGAAATTTGTAAAATGTATATTCGCGACTTTAAAAAATGAAAATTTTAATCTTTTAGAATTAAAGTGATAAATAATTATTAAATTAAATTAAATCTCGATGAAATCAAACAAAAAATCTTCGAAAGGACTAAAAGGAGTTTTTTCAGCTGCGCTTATTCCAGTGGCGTTTATTATCTCAGTACTGGTTTATAAATTTGTTCTTGGTGATGGAGCAAACTTTATTGGTGGTAACAATGCAAATTTGCCACTTCCTGGAAACTACTATGGTGTAGTTTATAAAGGGGGTATTATTGTGCCTATTATCATTACTTTGTTATTGACTGTATTGGCTGTTTCAGTTGAACGTTTCCTTGCTATTAATAAAGCTTCAGGAAAAGGAAAAGTTGTTGATTTTATGTCTGCAATTAATTCTCAACTTGATAATGGTAAAATTGAAGATGCTAAAGCTAGCTGTGATAAACAAAAAGGTTCTGTTGCTAACGTAATCTATAGTGGTTTGTCAAAATATCAGGACATGGAAAAGGAAAAAACTCTTCCAAAAGATCAGAAAGTTGTTGCTATTCAGAAAGAAATTGAAGAATCAACTTCTCTTGAATTGCCAGCTTTGGAACAGAACCTGGTTATTTTATCAACTATTTCTTCAGTTGCAACATTGTTCGGTCTTCTTGGAACTGTAATCGGTATGATCAAAGCATTCTCTGCTATGTCTACTGCTGGAGCACCTGACTCTGTAGCGTTGGCTACTGGTATTTCTGAAGCTTTGATCAATACAGCATTAGGTATTGGTACTTCTGCTTTGGCAATCGTTATGTACAACGTATTCACTACTAAAATTGATAAGATCACTTATTCAATTGACGAAGCAGGTTTCACTATTGTAAATACATTTGCAGCTAAAAACTAATAATTAAGCTAATATAAAATGCCAAAGGTTAAAGTACCAAGAAAGAGCACTGCAGTTGATATGACTGCGATGTGTGATGTGGCTTTTTTATTGCTTAACTTTTTCATCATGACATCCAATTTCGTTGCCAAAGAACCAATCGTTGTTGCGATTCCATCTTCGGTTTCAGAAATTAAAATTCCGGAAAGAAACATCATGACAGTCTTAATTGATAAAGACGGTAAGGTTTTCTTCGGGGTGGATACTCAACAAGATCGTAAAGATATACTCGAAAACGTAGGTAAAGCCTATAGTATTGAGTTCACCCCAAAAGAGCTTATTGAATATAGTAAGCTTAATATGTCTGGTGTACCGATCGATAAAATGAAAGGCTTTCTAGCACTTTCAAATGATGAAAAAGATAGCGAAGGAGCTAAAATGGGAATCCCTACGGATTCTATAACTAAACAGTTTGCGACTTGGGTTAAAACAGCAAGACAAATTAACCCGGAACTCAGACTTGCTATTAAGGCAGACTCTAATACCCCTTATAAGGTTGTGAAGAGGGTGATGGGCTCTCTTCAGGATATTAAAGAAAACAGATACAATCTGATTACCAGCCTCAAGAAGGTTTCAACTAAATAAAAAAGGAAAGAACTATGGCTGAAATGATAGTTGCTGATAAAGGTGGAAAAGGTGGGAAACCAAAGCCAAAGAAACACACTACACGTGTCGATTTGACCCCGATGGTTGACCTTGGTTTTCTTTTGATTACCTTTTTCATGCTTACCACATCGTTGCTTAAACCGCAAACGATGGAATTAACCGTGCCTTCAAAAGATGATGTTGCTGATGCTGATGCGAATAAAGTGAAAGCATCTCAGGCAATTACAATTTTGCTTGGAAAAAACGATCAAGTATATTATTTCTTTGGTGCTGCGGAAAATGGAGTTGATCCTGAACTTATAAAGTCAAACTATTCTTCAGATGAGAAAGGTCTGCGGAAAATGTTAATGACTAAGAATGCTGAAGTCATGAATAATGTGAATCAGTTGAGAATTGATAAGGCTAATAGAAAAGTAAATGAAGAACAATTCAAAGCCAAATTATCAGAATTCAAAAGTGCAAAAAGTGCACCCACTGTCATGATTAAAGCTACTGATGAGTCGAACTATAAAAACCTGGTGGATGTCTTGGATGAGATGAACATTTGTAATTATAGCCGGTATGCGATAGTAGATATAACCCCAGACGACATCGCTCTGATAGGACGTAAATTTCCTCAGGACAAGTAGTCACAATTTATAGAACAATCTATGTCTCAAAAAGTAAATTTGTTTAATGATGCCTGGGTTGATCTTCTATTTTTGAAGCGCAACCAAGCATATGGAGCTTTCGAGCTTCGTAAAGACAGCGATCGTCGTCACATGTGGGGTCTAATTGCCGCCTTCATTTTTTTCGTATTAGTAATTGGAATCCCTATTTTATATAAATCAATTAGTGGATCCAAGGACAAAGAAAAAAATGTTGAAGTGACAACGCTATCTAACATTGAAATTGAAAAGAAGGTTGAAAAGCCAAAGGATATCATTATTGAAAAACCGGCTCCTCCTTTGAAATCTTCAATTAAGTTTACTCCACCTGTAATCAAGCCTGATGAAGAGGTTGCTGATGATGAAGTTATCAAAACACAGGAAGAGTTGACCAAAACAGAAGTGAACATTTCAATTGCCGATGTTAAAGGTACTGATGAAGTGAATGGTGTCGATATTGCTGAACTTAATAAAATGACCGTTGGTGAAGATACTGTTACTGCACCATATTCAGTAGTAGAACAAATGCCGGAATTTCCAGGAGGGCAAGCTGCCTTGCGTAAATTTTTGAATTCATCGGTGAAATATCCGGTGATAGCTCAGGAAAATGCAATTCAGGGAAAAGTTTTTGTTGCCTTTGTGGTTGATAAAAATGGTAGTATTTCTAACGTTAAGGTCAGCCGTGGAGTAGACCCATCTTTGGATAAAGAAGCCATCAGGGTAGTTAAGTCCATGCCAAAATGGATTCCTGGGAAGCAGAACGGAGAAACTGTTAGGGTAAGTTATACTGTGCCAATCAACTTTGTTTTGCAATAAGCATGAAAAAACTGACTTTTAAAAGTATATACTCTATTATAATAGTAATATTATACTTTGTATTTGGCATCATCTTGTTGTATCAAAATTTGATACAACAAGATGTGCCAAATAAAGGTCTGGCAGCATTTGGAGGTGCTGTTTTTTTATATGGTATCTACCGTGCTTTCAGATTATATAACGATGTTCAAAATTCAAAAGAAGAAGAAAATGATATCGAATAAAAACATACTCATTTTGTCCTTCTTTCTTTTTGTGTTTTTAGGTGTAGGTTGTCATCGAAACACAAAAGTTCCTGAGACCATGTTGTCTGGAACTATTAAAATTGTTGCTGATGAAGATTTAGCTCCTTTGGTGAAATCGCAGCTTGATGTTTTTCAGGGAATTTATAGATATGCCTCTGTGAAATGCAGTTATGGTACTGAAGTAGAGGCTATGGATAGTATTATTAAGGGAAAAACTTATATGGCTCTCATTACACGTCCGCTGAGCCAGAAAGAATTAGATTATTTCAAAAGCAAAGACTTTTTCCCTCAGTCATTTCCAATTGCTTATGATGGGGTTGCTGTCATTGTGAACCCTCAAAATAAATTAAATATTATTACGACTCAGCAAATTACTCAGATTTTATCTGGTAAGATTACGAACTGGAGTCAATTTGAAGGTTCCGGTAGATCAGAAAGCATAAAGCTTATTCTTGATTCTGAATCATCCGGAATCATTCGTTCATTAAATGATTCACTTCATTTAAATCAAAAAATTTCCGGAGATTATGTTTTTGCTGGAAATAGTAAAAATGTTATTGAACGGATTGCCAGCGAGCCAAATGGTATTGGCTTTGTGGGGTATAGTTTGCTTAGCGAACTGGAAAGCCCTAAAGTGCAAGAGACTCTTAATACGATTCATGTGTTGGGCGTTTCGGCAGCTGCTGTTGCAGATAGCACAAATACATTTAAACCATCCTTGTGGTCGTTGTATGAAAAGTGTTATCCATTAACTAGAAAAATTTATGCAATCTATACAGATCCGACTTCTTCTGGTTTGACAAAAGGTTTTTTGTCTCATCTTACCAGTGATCGTGGTCAGTTACTTATTTATCGAATGGGATTAAGACCTGAAAAAGATTTTCAGAGACTTATTAAAATTAAAAATGATTTTTAAATGAAACGGAAACTACTTTTACTTACACTTCTTGTTACATTGGGAGTAAACTTTGTTAGCGCACAGACGGAATCAGATGGTCTCTCAATGCTTAGTCGTAAAGATTATGTTGGAGCAAAGAAGGTCTTTTCAAACTTGTTGAAAGCAAAGCCTGATAATGCAACAGCTCTTTTTGGAATGGGTGAATATTATTACTTTACCGGGAAGACTGATTCTGCAAAATTCTACTATACAAAAGGTCTTGATGAGTCATCATCGTATGCTGCTAATTATGCTGGGTTAGGGAAAATTAGTATGCTTTCGGCACCTGCTCAGGCAGATTTGTATTTTAAAGATGCGGTTAAAAAGTCGAAAAAAGATGCAACTGCTTTGGTGTGTATTGCCAGATATTATTATGAATTAACGCCAAGAAAACTTGATGACGCTAAACGTTATATTGAAATGGCAATTGCTGTAGATTCAAAAAATCCGACGGCATATTTTCTCAATGGGTTAATAAAACTTGAAACCAATGATGCAAGTGCTGCCTCACTTCAGTTCGATCAGGTTATTTATTTTGATGCGAATAATTTGGATGCCTACATTTATCAATCGCGAATAATGGCTGGAGCCCGTAATTTTGGACAAGCTGTTGATTACCTTAAACGAGCCTTAGCTGTAAATCCAAATTTCTGGGCTGCTTATAAAGCGTTAGGTGAACTTAATTATGACAATCAAAAGTATGCCGATGCAATTACAAATTTTGAGATTTATTTCAAAAATGTTCCTGCAGATAAAGACTTGACTCATTATGCATATAGCTTATTTTTCACTCATCAGCTGGATAAAGCCCGTGCGGTGCTTGACAAACTTATCTCTCAGAATCCCAATGATTATGTGCTTATGCGTTTGCAGGGGTACATAAGCTATGAGACGAAAGACTATGTTAATGGAAAGAGTATTATGGATCGTTTATTTGCTTTAATTCCTAAAGATAAAGTTCTTTCGGATGACTATTCCTACTATGGAAAAATGTTAAGCGTTTCAGGAAATGATTCTTTGGCTATCGAAAATTATAAAAAGGCCTTAAAAATAGATTCGACTCAGGTTACTGTATTTGAAGATTTAGCAAAGTCGTATAAAAATCTGAAAAAATTCGATCAAGCTTTGTGTTATAGCAGTAAGGCGATTAAAAATAAACTAAATATTTCTGCTGGAGATTATTTTAATCTGGGTAGGTCTTATTACCTGACAGCAGCTAGTATGGATGTAAAAACAGACTCATTAAAACAATTGGGCTATTTGACTATCGCTGATTCGTTATTCACTAAAGTTGATAAAATGGCTCCAGAATCGACTCTTGGAGTTATCATGCGTGCTCGTGTTAACGCTATTATCGATAAAGAAACGACCTTAGGCTTAGCAAAGCCATTTTATGAACGTACTTTGGAGATCGCTTTAAAAACTCCTGAAAAGTTTAAAAAAGAGCTTAGTGAAGCATATGCATATTTAGGTTTCTATTTCTATGTGAAAGATGATAAAGCAAACTCTATTCTATCGTGGAAGAAATTACTTGAAATAGATCCGGAGAATGCAAAAGCCTTGGAAGCTTTGAAGTCTTTAGAGAAGAAGTAGTTTTTCTATTATGTTCAGGAAGAGGTGAATTCGAAAAGAGTTCACCTCTTTTTTTTGTCTATTGGTGGGACTTGCTGTATCATTAAAACTTTAGCGATTTCTTGCAGGGCTAAGAGCCCATAAAAAAAGGCCTCCGATATTTTCAGAAGCCTTTGCATATGCTTGTAGTGTTGTGTTAACTCGATTTTGGCTGGTTCCAGTCACCCCGAGAGAGAACCCATTTTCAATAGTCACAATGTGGTAATGACAGGGAGAAAAAATAGCTTTGCGAAAATTCAAGATTTGCACAGCGTAGCTGACACTAAGAATAGTGCTAATAGCCTGTCCCCGAGTATGGCTCCAGAAGCAAGA
>Ga0302286_10000091_pt1 | contig 76421 bp, 64 predicted proteins | sample III_Fen_E2_3_FD_198765 | JGI IMG/M metagenome (GOLD analysis project Ga0302286, IMG submission 198765) | Peat permafrost microbial communities from Stordalen Mire near Abisko, Sweden - III_Fen_E2_3 | ecosystem: Environmental > Terrestrial > Soil > Wetlands > Permafrost | place: Sweden: Abisko...
TACCGTTTTTCTTCCAGTAAGCATCCAGGTTATCGCCGAAATACTGAACCGATTTGATATCATCATATCCTACCATAACAAATCCTGAAGTTCCTTTTGCATTAACTTTACCGAGATCTTCAGAGTATGCCAGCACAGTCATTTGTTTATTCATGTCACCAGAAAGAGTCTTGTCGATAGAATTTAAAACGACTCCTTTCAGTCCGAACTGTTTCTTAACCGCTGAGTAGTCACCCACCATCATGGTTGTTTTCGGTGTATTCTTCCCTACCAGATAGAAATAACCCCAGTCGATCCGTACATCATCCCCGCTTTTCGAGAGTAGCTTCTGCGATTTAGTACCGGCAGACAGAAAGGTTAATCCATTGGACACCTTACGGTCGGAAACGACTGCCTGTGTTGGAGCATCAACAGCCCATTCGGGTGTAGCTTCAAAATAAACCTGCACGTTGTGATTCGCCTTATCGGCTGAACTGACGGTATAGGTAATATAGCTTACCGGACGTGATAAAAGGTAAAGATCACTGCATAACAACGGAGAAGTGAATGTCAGATTCAGCTTCACACCACCTGCCCGGAATGTATATATCGTTTGAGTCGCTGTAACGTTCACCGAGGTTTGTTTTGCATTGGTATCGAAGTAACTTTTGATAGCTTGCTTTTGGTACAATCCAAAATCGACAAGTCCACCGCCTACAAGATTACTGCAATGGGCCGAAATAATATTCTTCCCTTTTCTAAGTGTTTTTCGCACTTCAGGGCTCAACGCCAGCAGTACATTATTATGCCATTCATACCCGGTTTTTACAACACGGATGCCATTGATGTATAGTTCAAACGTATCGTCGTGTGAGTACTTAAGGAACAAATCGGAAGTTGCATAATCTTTATTCAATACAAATTCCCGGCGTACCCAGATATCTTTGGTATCCCATTTCGTATTGCGTGAATTCATACCATCAGTACCAAAGGCAGCTTTTCCCTGTTTCCAGCCGGCATCATTAAAACTCCCTTTTTCCCAACCGGCAGCAGGCTGATCGAATGTATAATGACCGGTCCATGGTTCGGCACTAGCCATAGGCAATACGATAATCATTGGAATGGTTTCTTTGCCCATAAAGCAATAATTTTTGCCATCGACACGAATGGAACCAATCAATGGCTGGCTTCCACCGGTCCAGTGTTGGGTGGTTTGTTCATTCAGTGTTGATCCAAACGACCAGCAACTGGTATACGGATCAATAGTCACCAACGGATAAGCAGGAGCCCTGAGGGTTCCGGTTGATTGAGCCGGGGATGCCCCGAATGCTAACGCTATAAAGAACAAACAGGAAAATGCAGCTAAAATAATTTTCTTCATTGAATGTAAAAATCAGTTATTGTTGTTTTTAAATAATTATATGTAAAATAAGAAGTCTGTAATCGCAAACAGGTAATGATCTATTTGGTAATTTTCATAATATTGATATTCAATATTTTAAAATTATTAATTTTTCATTTTTAATTATTAATTACTTATTTAATGAGTTGCATAATTTTTGATTGATTTCACGGACTTTCTGTTCGTTCATCTTAATCACTTTACGGTCGTAAGTCATAAGTCCGTTGATTTCTTCTTCCACATCGGTGGTTTGAGTATATACTCCGGCAGAAAATCCCTTTTCGATAAACCCGTACAACTCCCCGACGTACTTCACGTATTCGGCAGTAGCTTCATCAATGCTGTTGAGTTTTACATATCCCCAGTTTTTATTGACATCCCACAAATGATCTTTTATTACCAGCCCGATGCCGCCAAATTCGCCAAGAACATTGACTCTTTGTGGATCGCGCAGGTACATATCCGGTCCCGGATAATTATGAAGATCAAGCATATCGCCACAGAAATAATGATTACCGCCACTGGCTGCATTTACGATGCGCGAAGGATCGTATTTTTTAGTCCATTCGGCAATTTCCTGAGTTTTAAATTGACCCCACGATTCGTTGAAGGTAGTCCAGACACCGATACAAGCATACGAATACAGCTGATCGATCATATCTTTCAACTCTTTGCGGTATATTGCTTCCGATTCAGGGGAGCGTTTAGCTTCCACTCCATTGAAATAATTACGGGGTTGCCAGTCGGGACCTGTTGCTCCACTTGGCATATCCTGCCATACAATGATTCCCAGTTTGTCGCAATGAGTATACCAGCGTGCAGGTTCTATTTTCACATGCTTGCGGATCATATTGAATCCAAAGTCTTTTGTCTTTTGAATGTCATATTTCAGGGCCTCATCAGTTGGAGCTGTATACAATCCATCGGGCCACCAACCCTGATCGAGAGGGCCGAGTTGAAAATAGTCCTTATTATTCAACTGCAACCGCATATGTCCCTTTTCGTCTTTATGTGAAGAATACTTGCGCATGGCAGCATAACTTTTTACATGATCCACAGACTGTCCTTCGTGTATGAGGGTAACCTGCATGTTATACAGGAAAGGACTTTCCGGGCTCCATAGTTTTTGATTTGCTACTATCACTTCTACCGGTTGTCCGGCTATTGACTTTCCGGTGGCTACCAAAAAAGAGCCGTCAAAAAGCTTCACTTCGACGACATCACCGTTAACTGCAACGTCAGTTTCAACATCAATGGTAAGTTTTCCTTTATCAATATCCGGAGTGGTTTTTAATGCAGTGATATAATGGGAAGCAACAGGTTCCAGCCATACAGTCTGCCAGATTCCGGATACGGGAGTGTAGAAAATACCTCCGGGATTATACGCCTGCTTCCCACGGGGTTGTTCGCCATTGGAAGTGGGATCCCATACTTTTACAACCAGTTTATTCTCTCCTTTTTTCAAAGCTGCCGTAATATCAAACGAGAATGCTGAATATCCGCCGGTATGTCTTCCTATTTTAATATCATTGACCCATACATCGGTTTTCCAATCGACAGCACCAAAATGAATCAATATCTTTTTACCTTTCCAGTTTCCGGGAGTTCTAAACGAACGGGAATACCAAAGTTCTTCATTATCCTTCAATCCCTTTTGTACGCCGGAAAGACTCGATTCAAGAGCAAATGGCACCAGGATAGAACCGTCAAACTTTACCGGACAGTTCTCACCAACCGGACGGACAGCATAACTCCATAATCCATTCAGGTTTGACCAATCCTGACGTTCCAGTACAGGACGGGGATATTCGGGCAAGACATTTTTTACATCTATTTTATCTGCCCATGCGGTGCGGATATGATTACCGGCCGGCTTCCATTGTGCCTGCATGGTTATCGTCAATAACAATGTTGCAACTGCAATAAGTACTTTCTTCATTTGTAGTATCAATTAAAACTTTCTTATCATTTTATTCTAAGTACAAAGTAAGTGAGATATAGTCAACATTTAAACCAATTACAGGTCATAATACATGACAAATGCTGCAGATGAACGACTGAAAAGGGAGGGAAAGTGATTTTTCAGATTACTATTCAGGGGATAAATTAACTCAATGAGATGATCATCCGGCTTAATTTCAAGCAGATAAAAAAAACAAAATCATTAAGTATCAAATGGGAGTGACTATTTGGTACAATGATTCATTTCCGGTGTCAAAACAGGTTTCAATTAATTAAAATAGCAATGAAGGTATCAGCTTATTTTTTTACCAGGGTTACTGTCTGGATTTTGCCATTGGTTGAAGAGGCAGAGATAAAATACATTCCGGAGTTTAACCCGTCAAGCAGAATGGAAGCAGAAGGTTCGACATATTGCCGAACCTTTGCTCCCAACAATGAATATATGGTAATATTTTTAATTTTCTGATCATTATTAAACTTCACTTCAAGTTTTCCGGAACAAGGATTAGGGGATATTGAAAAAACAGAATTTAAGCTCACCTGAGAAGTCCCAGTATTTGTTTTCGGATAAATTTTATAGATCTTCGCATCCTTGTCGGGAAGAGTTTCAGACCATGAACCCGAATGATCATACGTTGTGTTTCCCCATACTTCATTCACTTCAAAGGTTGTTCCTACCTTTAACCCGATCCGGTTAAAATCAAATAAAACTTAAGTAATTAATCTTCCTTAATCAACAAAACGGTACTTTCAAAAGGATTTCCGATATTCATTCCTATGCCAACTTTCATTAGATATTCACCGGTAAATATTCTTTCATTTCCGTTAAAAGTATGTTGAACTGATTTGATATTTAATTCTGTAATTTTATAGCTTTTATCCGGATCAAGTCCGTTCAACTTATTTTCAAAAAAGGTAGTCCGATCATGATATTTCAAACTAAAAGCAAAGAATGCAGCTTGTTTTTTATCTTTCGATACATACATCAGCGACGACCAGCCATTTTCATCATACGGTGAAATCAGTCTGTATAAATCACCAAACTGGACGATCGGCCTGATCAGTTTGTAATCTTTAATGGCATTCTTTGCAAAATCATATTCTTCGCCAGTGATGTCTTTAGGTTGTAATTCCATGCCCAGCCTTCCGGTCATGGCTACATCAAAACGAAATTTCAACGGCAGCATCTGGCCTGTCTGATGGTTCGGACTGGTGGATACATGTGCTGCAGTAGCAATGGCCGGGAAAAAAGTATTTGTACCGTATTGAATAAAAATCCGGCTCAACGGGTTGGTGTTATCACTGGCCCAGAATTCATCGTGAAATTTCAACGCTCCAAAGTCCAGTCGCCCTCCACCGGAAGAACAAAGTTGAATTTCGATATCAGGATATTTTGCCCTGATCCGTTCATATACGCTGTACAATCCCTTTACATAATCATACCAGAAATGAGTCTGGTTATCTTTGGATAAATAATCAGAACCGACATTATCCACATGCCGGTTGGCATCCCATTTGATGTACGAGATATTGGGTGACATCGACACCACCTGATCGAACGTATTGAATACAAAATCCTGAACCTTCGGATTTGACAAATCCAATAACCATTGGTTACGCATTGGAAGAATATCACGTTTTCCGCTCTTTACAACCCACTCAGGATGTTTCCTGGCAAGCTCGCTTTCAGGATTTACCATTTCAGGTTCAATCCATATCCCAAATTTCATGCCTTTTGCAACAGCGTGGTCGGCTAAATATCCGATACCATGAGGTAGCTTTTTCAGGTTCACCTGCCAGTCACCCAGGCCGGCATTATCTCCGTTACGGGGAAATTTATTTCCAAACCAGCCGTCATCCAGTACAAACATTTCAATACCAAAATTGGCTGCATTATCGATCATATCGGTAATTGTTTTCTCATCGAAATTAAAATAAGCACCCTCCCAACTGTTGAGAATGATTGGACGAATGTTATTCCCATGTGCCAGTGCATATTTACGTGACCAGTCATGGTAATTTCTTGTAATCTGACCCTTCCCTTTTGAGCTGTAGGTTAATACCATCTCGGGTGTTTCAAGTTTTTGTTGCGGTTGTAAATGATAGGCCGAAGCAAACGGATTAATTCCTCCTAAAATGTTCAGCAGACCACTTTCATCCAATTCAAATGATAAAGCGAAGTTTCCCGACCAGGCTAATGAACCGGCATAAACTTCTCCGGAATTCTCTTGTGCAGGAGCATTTAATGATACTAAGTAAGATGGATTTTCGGATTGTGTCGCTCTAACTCCTTTTTTAGACTCAATAACTTTCACACCGGGAGTTAGCTTTTCTTCTGTCATCTGCATTTCAGCAGCCCAGGTACCATGAAAATGAGTTAAATAATACGATTGTGCATGAAGTGGAAGGTATGACGAGGCAATATTCTCAACTGTAAGATTCTTTTTTCCTCCATTTATTACGGTTACCGACTGAGCAATAATATTTTCTTTTTGGAAAGCAATAAAACGGACATCCACTATTACCGGGTACAACAGGTCTTTAAGGTGAATAATTGTTTCAATCCTGTTTTCATCCAGTATTTTCTTTTCCGATCCGTCATAAACTAATTCGGTAGTCAGGACACCATCGCTGTGAGTCAGTCGTAATGCAGGATTTAAATAGAACTTTCCACCATACGCCGGATATAGTTGAGTATCGGTATCCTGGTTTGAATCGGGTTGCCGTTTGAACTCTTTTTTCATAAAAGCTGAAGTCTCATTTATCCTGTCACCCCAATATTGAAAAGCTACTTTTTCATTTTTCACGGCACTAAAAATCATGGACAGGTCATTTGTCTGAACAACAATAATCTCTTTTTCCTGAGAAAAAATACAACCTGAAAATGCTATTAAGAATAAAATACTAACAACGATATGTCTCATGGTTTACGAATTAAATATGAATCCATAACAACTGGATTCTTGAATTATTTTAAATTACAGTTTTAAAGGAAAGGAAAGTAGAACGTTGAATTTCCGAATTAGTAACGGTTTTTCCTAAATACAAAAATAGTTTTTTTATTTACAATGCAAAAATATCCAAATTCAGCCAATAGAAAAAGCTCAATATGGTCAATAAATGCAAGTATCGTCCCTTTTTAATTGGATAAGGCAATAATTTTACTCTATTTGTTTTTTTGAATCAACTGTTTCAATTCTCTTTCAATTATTTTTGATTTTTCTCATTATAAACTAAGACAGGAGTTCAAATCAACAACTGAATAGATTTCTACTTCAAGGGTGTTGAAAAATTATCCTTTCTTCTGATCCCTGTATTCTGAGGGGGATATACCCATATTCCTTTTAAAAATTCGTGTGAAATACAGAGGATCTTCAAATCCGACTTTTGGGCTGATTTGAATCATTTTCATATCCGTAAAATCTAAAAACTGACATGCTTTCTGAATCCTGAGGTGGTTGAGGTATTGCAGAGGAGAATAATCTGTTTTTCTTTGAAATAATAAAGAGAAATGAGATGTCGATAAACCTGTTTGTTCGGCTAAATCGGCCAATGTAAGCTTATGCTCAATATTTTCATGCATAAAGTGGATTACATTATCAATAGCGTCATTTTTTTTTGTGATGAGCTCTATGCTGTCGCGATATTCTCCTAAGAATTTCATGGATCCCAAAAAGTGAAACAGGCTGGTTATGGAATAATAAATATTATTCATACTCAGGCTTTTACTCAACGTATTGAAAATTTCTTCAAACAATTGGAGTCTTTCATGGATTCTTGAATTGGTATTAGGTGAAATATCAGTAGGATGGTCGAACCCATCGGCAAAGAATGCTGCTTTTTCTCCATCGAAATGCATCCAATAAATAGTCCATGGTTTTAATCGGTTGCTTCCATATTTATGTGCCATCCCTTTAGGTAGAATAAAAAACTGATGCGGAACAACCAGTTCACGTTTCCCGTTTATTTCAAACCAACCTTCCCCGGCAATACAATAGATGAGTATAAATTGATTTACCTCTTCTTTTTTTCTTTCCCTGAAATGAAGATATGCCTGTGGATAATATCCTATATGCGTGATATGTAGATCTTTTCCAAAAAAATCAGTTTTTAGGTTCTGAATAATCGAAGTAGGAACGATTATTGATCTTTCTCCTTTGAACCCTTCTTTTTTTGCCATAGATAAGTAATATAAACGAAAGTCTGTAAGTAAATTGTTCAAAAATACAACTTACTTGCAGACTTTCAAAATGTTCTATCCTAAAAAACACATCAGGTATTATCTGCTTTATTACTTAATAAATATTCGGGACAGAATGATTACTCCTGTTTTGTTGAAAATGTTTTACCTAAATTCTTAAGTGGATATGGGGTTGTCCGACTTAATCAAGTTACCATAATGAAACTACTGCCTTATAAACACCTTCTGAAGTAATTTTCAATTCGCTCGATTTTGGTGTATTGAAGTTGTTTATTTTACTCTGATATTGAATAGATAGTATTAATAACACATTTTTAAGTGAATTTGGGCTCCCTGATGATTGATATCTAAGGTAAGTACCTCTTTAAAGAAAACGGAAGCCTCTTTTTGATCCCCTAACCCTAATAAACCCAATCCCTGGACATAGTTACAATGAATCCTGTTTCGGACATTGAGGTTTTCATCCCAAATTGCCAGGTCGGGCAGGGAAACAGCAAAGTAATCAATGCGGCAGGTATCATTCATATGTTCTTTACCATGGCGGATCAGGTTTCTAAAACATGTTTCAGCTTCTTTCAATGAACCAAGGACTTTCCTTGCGAGTCCCTGGTAGAAAATTTTATCCGGTTGAGAGTCATTGTAGAAGAAAGCAATCTGAGGTTCGGATGATCCTCTGGTTGCCTTTTCAAAGCAGATCTTTGCCTTTTCGATTTCACCAAGCCCGTTATAGGCTATTCCTTTATAATAATCTACATCATTCTGCTCCGTATTGGGTAATTTTCCTTCTCCCAGGTTGTGCGGATAGGCATCTGTTTCGATCAACAGGTTAATGGCAGCCCTGAATTGTTTTTCCTCAATAGCCAGTTTTGCCAGTTCAACCCGGCAGAATGTATATTGACCTGTAATTTTTCCTTCACCACCTTCCCATGGATGGAATGTTCTTCCTTCCATCAACTGCTTTGCTTTTTCAAACTGTTCCAGTTGATTCAGTAATTGAATATATTCAATACTCAGGTCATCACGCGAATTTACCAGATCAATATACCGGGTCAGGAAATCAAACCGATCTTTGTGTGAACGTCCTATCTTTTTATACAGCTGGTCGAGTTCCATAAAGATGCGGGCATCACGTTCATCCAATGAAAAAGCTTTTTCGAGTGCCGATACCGCTTTTTGTTTTTCATTCAGCCGGTTATAGTATGCCAATGATAAATTTCGCCAGACTGTGGGGAAACTATCTTCCAATTCGGATGACTTTTCCCACATAGAGACTGCATTTTCGTACTGCTGTTTCGAATACCAGAAATTACCCAGGAAATAATAAGCTTTGGCACCTGTAGGATTCAGTTGAATGGCATTCTGTAAAATAAGAATCTCTTCATACCGGTTCGGGAAACAATAATCAGGAATACATTTTTCAGCCCTGTTGTAAAAATCGATGGCAGAAGCCACATTTCCATTTTTATTATAGAAGTAGCCAATTGCATAAAGCACCGTGGGATAAAGTGCTTCCGTACGTTGAACATATACCATAAGCAACTGAATGGCCTCATCATACAGGGCGGCAGATGAGAAGTCAAATGCATATTCCAAATAGTTATGTGCCCATCCACGCATCAATGTCGTAAATTCAAGTAATACTGCCCCATCCGAAGTGAGAAGATACTTCTCAAAAAGACATCCGATATTGAAATGATCAATTTTTAATGAATCATCTATCCAGGCTAAAGCTTCTTCATTCCGATTCAATTTACGAAGTATGGAACTCTTCAACTGGCGGGCTTTGTGATTGTGCCAGTTCCTTATCAGGGATCGTTCTACATTGTCCAGTGCCTGAATAAAATCACCTTTAGCAGTGTCGATTTGTGCCAGGGAAAGGTAAGCGGCATCCTGCCAGGCAGCACTCCATGTTGCCTTGAAGAATGATTCATAGGCTTCCTCATTTTTCCCCTGTATTTTGCAACAGACTCCCAGTTGATAAAACGGTTCGCCATCATAAGGATTCGGGTTTTTCTCCGTCAACGTGTCAATGGCTTTCCTAAAATACTTTTCTGCTTTCAGAAACTGCCCTTTCCGCATCAGCAACAACCCGGTGGCATTGTTACATCGGATATCGCCTTCATCCCTTTTTAAAGCCTCCGCGTAATAATCCATCGGGTTATAGGTTGCATGGCGGTATTGTTCTATATGCAAGCCTGTCAGGAAAAGTTGTTCCACCGAGGTGATATCTTTTGGGTCTTTAGCCGCTTTGGCAGGTTCGGGCAGTGGCTTTGTAACCGGCTTTTCAGCAACATATTCCACCAGCAATTCACTTTTTTTTGAAAAGACCTGAAGTCTTAGATCTTCAACTGCATATCCAGAGACTTCAATCACTTCTTTATACGGATTTTCAGGGGATACGAGGATTTGCTTTTCGAAAAGCACTTTAGCTCCCTGATTTTTCAGTACCACATTTACATCATAGTCAGCAGTGGTATACAGGATAATCGTTGCATTCCCGTTTTCAACACTAAGATTGACCATGGCTTCTTTTGTTGCGTTTTTCACATAGCCCACTTCTGAATAAGGCATAAAGTATTGCTTCCAGGACTTTTCTTCATAGGGTTGAAGCCATGAGAAATCCGGTTGATTATCCGTATAAACACCGGTCATTAATTCAATATACGGACCATCTTCATCCGTCAGGTTACGATCCCAGGCTTTTCCGAAATCACTGTTTCCCCAGGTCCATTGTTTTTTTCCGGGTGACACATTATGATTGGCAACATGCAATAAACCACCTCGTGCTTTTGTATCATATCCTCCGACAAAATCATATTTCGAACAGATAGCCATATACGAAGTCGGCACGGGGATGTTCTTGTACTTGGAAATATCAACACCTGCCGAATAATCCTGTTTGTAATATATCCCGGTAGCTATCGGAAAGCTGGACACATCCCTTTTTCCATGATCAAATACCGCATTGACATCAGGTGGAAAGACAGAATGATAATAGTCATTTACTACCACTGCCGGATTTGCCCACCAGAGGAATGTTTGTGGAAAAGGAGTCCGGTTATAAATCTTCACACTGATTTCGAGATAAGCATAATCAGGATAAAGTGTAAAGCCCTGTGCCCCCTTTGTCCGTGACATACGTTCCACTTCATTGCACCAAATGGTCATACTTCCATCCGAATTGTGTTCAATGCATGAATCGACAGGCAGGAAAGTAGAAGGACGATGATGTTGTGGCCAGTTAAATTCGATTCCTCCCGATATCCAAGGACCGGTAAGTCCGACCAGCGCCGGTTTTACCACCTGGTTGTAGTAGACAAAGTGCCGCTTTTTTATTTTATCATAAGCCATATGAACGCGTCCGCCTAATTCGGGAAGAATCATCACTTTCAAATAATAATTCTCTATAAATATGGCGTGATAGGTCTTATCAACTTTGACATCCGAAATCTTTTCCACCACCGGGTACGGATATACCGAACCGCTGCTCCCCTGATAAACCCTTTTTTCGAGGAAAATAGGATTCTTTTCTTCTTTTCCAATCTGATAAGTAGGCAAAACTACATCTTCACTCCACGCCTGCACTACTTTTGTGCTCACGGTACTTTGTATTAAATACGCGGTTATCTTTTCCATTCCTCGATATTCTATTTAATTTTTATCAATTCCTTTTCCAACTCTTCCAGGCTCTTTCCTTTTGTTTCCGGGACCTTCAGAGTCACAAAAATGCCTCCCAGCAAACAAATAATACCATACAGCCAGAACGTACCGGCAGCCCCCAATCCTTTATTCAGTAGGGGGAAAGTATAGGTAAGGATAAAACATGCCGACCATAACGCAAAAGTGGCAATAGACATAGCTATGCCCCTCACTTTATTCGGGAATATCTCTGAAATGACGATCCACATAACAGGAGCCAGGGTCATGGCATAACAGGCTATGGCAAGAATAACAATGATCAGCAATGGGAATCCCGATACGTGAAAGTAATAAGCACTTCCCATGATGGCATAAATGATGGTAAGTCCGAATGCACCAATTTTCAGCAAGACCTTACGACCCCATTTATCCACCAGAAACATGGCAATTACTGTAAATATCACATTCACCACCCCGGTAATCACGATGTTCATCAACACATCAGAAATTCCGAATCCCGCCGACATAAATATCTCCTGGGCATAATTGAATATGACATTTATGCCACACCATTGCTGAAAAACGGCCAGCACAATCCCAATGATAAGTACATTGCGATATTTCGGATTAAGCAATTGCCTGAATCCGGCCTGTTCATCGGAACCTGTATTCGACCCAATAGATTTCAATTCCTGCTCAGCATATGCTACACCACCTATTTTACTGAATATTTTGAGTGCAGCAGCTGTTTTGCCTTTCGTTACCAGCCAACGGGGGCTTTCGGGCAGGGTAAATCCCAATATAAAAAACAACCCGGCAGGAATGGTCATTACCCAAAACATCCAGCGCCATCCCAGTTGACCGTTCCAGGACATGCGGATCATATCCCCGGTTGCTCCCAATGACACCGGTTCTGCTATATGCCAGTTCACCAGTTGTGCCGATAGAATCCCCAACACAATGGTAAGCTGATTGATGGCAACAAACCTACCCCTGAGATGAGCAGGCGCGATTTCAGCAATATACATAGGTGAAAGACTTGATGCCATTCCAATAGCCAGCCCGCCGATCAGGCGAAAGATATTAAAGAAGGTAAAATCAGGAGAAAGGCCTGTTCCTATTGAAGTACAGACAAATAGTGCAGCTGAAAAAACAAGCATGATTTTACGTCCATACTTATCACTTAATTTCCCTGAAATCAGGGCGCCGATTAAACAACCGATCAAAGCACTACTCATAGCCCATCCTTGCATATAGGGAAGATGTGCGATCTGAAAAAATTGTTCGTAGAATGGTTTCGCTCCACCAATAACCACCCAGTCGTACCCAAACAGAAAACCACCCATGGCCGAAATCATTGCAATTTGGAATAAAAAGAAATATGTTTTCTTTTGCATAATATTAAAGTATATTTAAATTTTAAGGTGAGAACTCGTTTGAAAATATATCATTAGAATATATATGCAAAGAGAGCCAATTTTTTTTATCTGACAAATAGAGGAATTTATTTTTTACATGGACAATATGACTATTGGTCCGGCAGAAGGGTTGGACGGTTAGAGGGGATAGTTGGAAAGCCGTACTTCAGTGTTCAGCTCAAAAAAAAGGTGAAATATAGTATTACACTTCACCTTGCTATTTAGATGTTTAGATAGATTCTATTCAATTTACAAAAGACAGAAACAATGGAAAATCTATTTTTAAAAAAAAAATTGCGAATTGTATTTCAGAGTTATTCTCGGCTAAGGAATGGATGGATCATCTTTTTTATTCTTCTTTTTCTTTTCCCAAAACTCACGGATCACCCGCTGGATAAATGTTTCCGGTTCTTCCCCTTCATGTGCTTGACTTTCACTTAAGGCGTCAGCAAAGCCGTTGATCAGTTCTGTATTTCTTCTGAAATTTTCTTCAAGTAGTTTCTCATCATTTGTTTCCCAGTATGCAGCTTCGTCTATCATTTTAAAATCTGCCAGAAAATGTGGAACAATATATCTGAATATCCCGATCACCATTTTATGGATATTGCTGCCTGCATATTGCGTCTTGGTGGAATTCAGATACAAGTATCCCAACTCCTTTTCATTGGTACTTTCACCCCAACAATTCAATTGCACAGGTCCGCACATTCGCCCATTCCGTAAGAAGGTGAATGATACAGGTTCGCTGCCCGGAGGGTTGAATAATATTCCATAAAGATTTCCATCATGTTCATCTTCAAGATAGACGCCCGTTGGAAATTTACGTCCTAAAATGTGATAATTCCAGCCGTGTGCTTTCGATATTTCTTCGAGTTCCTCAATCAATTGAGGGAGTTTTTGTTTATCGGCAATGCGTCCTTGATAGTGAATTGTGAGTCCCATGGTTGATAAAATTATTGAGTGATTATTAATTCATTTCAACAATACTTACTCCGTTACTTTTCTTGAACACCTGAATCTGAACAGGAATCCGTTCTTTCAGGCTATCTACATGTGAAATAATCCCGATGGTTTTCCCTTGTGCTTTTAAAGTTTCGAGTGTCGAGATAACGGTTTCGAGTGTATCATTATCCAGTGTACCAAAACCTTCATCAATAAACAGGGATCCGATACTAACGCTATGACTTGCCAAATCGGACAGGCCAAGTGCCAGTGATAAACTGATCAGGAACTTTTCACCACCGCTTGTTGTATCGGTCAATCGGGTATCGTCTGCCTGATAATGATCAACCAGCCTGAAATTCAGTTCTTCTCCGGGTTTGTATTGAGGGTTCAGCTGTAAAGAGTAACGGCGATTAAGTTTATACAAATGCAGATTTGCCAGATCGATCAGGTTTTTAAGCGTCAGTCTTTGCACGTAGGTATTAAAAGCATCCTGGTTTCCGCCCAACAAATTCATTAAACCCATCCATTTACGACAAACAATTTCCTGAACTTTAATCTCAGCCACAACTTTTACATTCCTGTTTTTTATTTCAGAATCTTTTCGGAATTTTTCTGTTATAACTCCTGACATGTGGAGCAATTTGTTTCTATCGTCATTGAATCCTGATTGTTTTTCGCGGGCATTCTCTTCTGTTATTTCATTCTTCCGTTCCAATTCAAGTTTTTCATCTTCGGCAGTAAATCCCTCTTCCTGCGTTTTCAAGGCTATGGTTCTTTCGTCAATATCTTTTTTTATCAACGAATAGTTGGTTAACACATTTTCATTCAGCAATGCTGATGCCACTTCATCGCGCGAATTGAAGATACTGCCTTCAATCTTCTCAGTAAGTACAATCAACAAATGTTTAAACTCTTCAGTATTTTCAAGTTGTTCTTTGATGATGCTCTTCTTCTCCCCGATAAGTCCTGTCTGAGTTTCTTTCAACGTATTCAGAATGGTTGTAACCGATTTTTCGATGGCACGCGATGAATCGATTGCTTTTTGAAGCTCATTTCGTTTGTCGGTCGTGCTGATTTCCGGGGATAAAATTGCCTTTCTGTTTTCGTTAAACAAAACAAGTTCATTCTTTAATGTTGTAAGTTGACCATTAATTCCCTGGATTTCATCGTTCTTGTTTTTTATCTGGTTATTGAAATTTCCAATTTCAATAAAAGATTGCTTCATGGAATTATCAACATCGGTATATCGTTTAGTAGTATCGTTGTACGATTTAATAAGCTGTCCTGTCTGTTGTAAAAAGAGGAATGTATCTTCAATTTCAGGGATCTGTAACCCGCATTCTGAAAATTGAGTTTTCAAAGGTTCTTCCAGTTCAATATTTGTATCCTTCAATCTGATTATTTCAGCCTTCTTCTCTGAACTAGTTTCAGCGATTGAATTGTTTGCTGTTTTTAATTGAGTCAGTTGTAGTTCAAACTCATTTATTCCGGTCACAACTAATTTTACCTGTTCATCGATTTTATCCTTTATTTTCTGCTGCTCCTGAGTCTCACTGATTTTTTTAGTGAGCGATATCTTTTGATTTTCTATGTTCTTAAAAGCAGTCTCAATGATGGTTTTATCTTCAAGTTTAAAATCAGTAGAATAGGCACCAAATTTATCAGTTACAGTTTTCTTTTCCTGCTCCAGCTTTATTAATTGAGCCTGACAATTTTCAAGTTCGGCAGTCTCTTTGGTTTTTGATAATTCTGTTTTTTTTAATTCTTCAGTTAAATAAGATAACTTTTCTTTCCGGGATTCTAATTTCATTTTGCTTTCCGAGATTCTCAGTTCGGAATATTTCGCGATTAGCGGATGTTCGGTAGACCCGCACAGGGCACAGGGTTCACCTTTCTTTAATTTTTTTCTTTCCTCTTCCAGACTGACGATATAACTATCTTTCTCATACAATTCTTCGGCATCTTTCAGCAATTGGGAGGCGTGTTCAATTTCAACCGTGAACTGCAGTAATTGGGTTGAATATCCGTTTAGCCTTAATTCCAGGACTTTTCTCTGTTCTTTTAGGATGTCTTGATTTGTATTGAGGACGTTATAGTTTTCCGACAATTGGATAAGTTCGTGCAACTTTTCTTTTTGAATACTCAGTAGTTCATTTTGATTTACCAGATTTTCAATATTGGTGACAACCAAATACTCCTGTATGCCCTTAAGTTGATTTGAAAGCACGTCGAATGTTTCTTTTTCCTTTATCCGTTTTATTTCAAGGGCTTCAATTTTCGATTTGTTTTCCGAAAAATCTCTGTTCCCTTTGATTATTTCATCGTTTAATACGGATATTCTTCCCGAATTGCTTTTCCGTTGTGTCAGTTGCGTGTTCCATGAACTTATGTATTTTTCATAAACAGGAATTTGTTTGTTTTGGTTTAAAAAAGTCCGGGTTTTTACCAATTCCTCATCATACAATTTCACGACTCTGGTTTCCTTATCCCGTTTAAGCAGAATATCATTCAGAGAAATCGTGATATCAGCAATAAGTTTTTGTTTTTCAACAATATTGGTTTGATGCGTTTTAATATTAGTATCCAGGGCAGTTACTTTTTCCAATTTCGGTTGCCATTCCATTGCCAGTTGTTCACATTCGGCAGCTTTGTTTTTGCTGACCAATTCATCCTCAACAGTCAGTTTCACCTTTACTTCCAGTCTACTTAATTCCAGTTCAAGTACATTTAAGCGATTTGACTTTTTTTCAATTTCATTTTCAAGACGGACGACTTCATTTAAAGATTCTTTTATTGGTTCAGCCGACTGGTGTTTGGCTAGTTGCACAAAAATGGGATGATGTTTTTCAACATCAAGTTCCAATTGCTGTTTTTCTTTTCCAATGAGTTCTTTTTGATTTGCCAGCTTCTTTTTTTGTTCGAACCATTTCAGTATTTCCTCGATTATTTTCAACTTTGCTTCTACATCTTTCTGATCCTCTTCGAGCTGTTTCGCTTCAATTTTAAGACGATCAGTATCCTCTTCACTGAGCAAATCATCTGTATTTATTTTATTGTTGATTTGTTCCAATAATTTCTTCTCATCAGAAATTCTATTTTTTAGTGTTTCACCAATTTTCCGGTAGATTTCATCTCCTGCAATTTGTTGTAACAACAATCCTTTCTCCGAATTTTTAGCCGATAGAAATGCGGCAAATTCTCCTTGTGCCAACATGACAGATCGAAGAAACTGGTCATAATTCAGTTGAGTCACTTCCGCAATCTTTTCATCACAGGTAGTTTTAGTTTCCGCGAGTATCTGTTCGGTACTTAAATTTTTCAATCGAACACTTTCAACAGGTTTGCCTAATTTCTTTCCCGAATTACTTGCCAGCCGGATATCCCATTGTGCTTCGTACCTTTTTCCACTGGCTTCAAAAGTCACCCTCGACATAGCCGTTGCGGCACCATAGCTCACTACATCTTCCAGTCCTGCCCTGCTGTTCGATTTTTCAAACCGGGGAACTTTCCGGTATAATGCAATGGTAATGGCATCGAGCAATGTTGTTTTCCCTGCACCGGTCGGTCCGGTAATTGCAAACAATCCGACATCCTCGAATCGCGGACTTTCAAAGTCAATGATAATTGGAGTTTCGCAATGCAACGAATTAATATTCTGCAATTCAATTTTTAATATTTTCATTTTCGGTTAAACCTTATCATTATCATGTACCAGTTGTAATATCTCATTGAATGCATCCAACAGTTCACCGTTTTCATTTAAATCGACGTTCTGCTCCTCACACTTCAACCGGAATACTTCTAGCGGAGTGAATGTCTTTACATGTTGTGCCGAATCGACCAGACTTTTCAGATGTTCAAATTTTCGATCGTCCTTTACAGTCACCTTGAGGACTTCCACTTTCAGGCTTTTCGCAAAATCAAATATTTCACGGTATCCCAAAGCGGCTTCCTTTTCGGCGGTTAATATAACTTCCGCCCAGATAACCAGAGGTTGTGGATCGTTATCCAATGCTTCCAACTGTAATTTACAATCGTCCACAGTTCCTTTAATTTGCAAGACCTTTCGAAAAGCCGGAACGGGCACTTCTTTTACAAGAATGCCTTCACCCGTTTCTATTTCAACCACTTTTTTTTCCTGTCCCACTTCACTAAAGCTCAGTATAATGGGCGAACCGGAATAACGAATGGATTCTTTCCCTCCGATATACTGTGCCCGGTGCAAATGCCCCAAAGCAACATAATCAAAGGTTTCCGAAAAATCACCTGCTCCGATATCTCCTAAATTACCGACATAAATGCTTTGTTCACTTTCGGATGTTTTACCACCGATAGCAAATAAATGACCCATAGCAATTATTTTAGTACCCGGGAGTGCCAGATGCTGACAGGCTGAGGCGATATCCGTATAATGCCGTACGAGTGCCGATTTATAGCGGTTATTTATTTCTTCGCCCGTTTCCGAAGCAATGGCGCGACGAATATCCTGATCACGTAAAAATGGGACGGCTGCCACCATCAGGTTTTCAGTTCCGACAGAGATATTGAATATCTCATCAGCAATATCTTCGGTAGCTTTCCCCACTACCCGGATAGAAAGGGCATTCAGCAATTCTTTGGGGGCATTTAATGTACTTGGGGCATCATGGTTACCTCCGGTAATGATCACTTCCCGGCATGAAGTGTTGTGCAGTCGAATCAAAAAATCATAATATAGCTTTTGTGCCTGTGCCGAAGGAACACCCACATCGAAAATATCACCGGCAACGAGTAGTACATCGATTCTGTTCAAAGTAATATGATCGATTAACCAATCAAGAAACAATGCCTGCTCCTCCTGTTGTGACTGTTCGAGCAACCGGTGTCCCAGGTGCCAATCGGAAGTATGTAGAATTTTCATTTTTCTATTCTGTTTTTATTTGAAATACTTCGCATTGGAAGCAGGTTCGTTTATGGGACGAGAATTACATTTCCCGATTACCATCTCCCTGAACAAGTACCAGTATAAATTCATTGGGTAGATAAATGTTCTGAATATGCCCGTTAATCACCGGTCGGAAAAGTTCCGCCATTTCAGTAACTGTAAAACCGGCTATTCCGCACCCTATTTTAGTTACTAAAAATCTGTATTCGGGATGATTTTTAGCGAAAGTTATAAATTCAGTGACGTATGGTCGAATTTCTTCAGTGGTATTGAACATGGTTGGTATGGCATAGGTCTGCCCCTGCAATCCAACACCCTGACCCATTACAGCTCCCCATTTCATCGCAGTACGGGCAGCTCCACCACCGTGCCGTCCTGCCGGGTTGCTCCCAAAGACAAAAACATCATTATTTTCAAGGGTGGATATTATTTCCGGGGTTATCCCTATAGACTTTTCCATTTGTTATTTCTTGAATTCAGTAACTGTAAATTGATAACCTGTCGTGTAAAAAAGCATTCCATTTTAGGGTTAATAATTAGACAAAGATAGAATTTATTTTTTTAATTAATTAAAGACATTAATTAAAATATTTACTTTAAAAAAAAGTATATTCATCACAATTAATTACATCCCCGAATTGATTATCAGCAAAGTGACTACCTTAAATTTTATTTCATCCTACTATATAATTCTTTTCATATTATTGCTAATCAGGCAATAGCAAATAATCTTATTCAGCACTTTAAAGTAATCTATCTTGATGATCGATCTTTGATCGCGGGGAATTAGTAGAAAGGACAACCCACAAGATATTAACCCTATTAAAGAATAATAAAAACAAAGAAGGTTTTTCTGCTTATGAATCGTCTCAAGAAACACCGTCCCAAGTCCGTTAGCTAACGGAGATGTAAAGAGTGGGATTACTGAGGATATAATATGATTAAAAAAAGAATAAACTGCCTTAAAGTCGCCCCAAACCCATGAAGGGGATGTAAAGAGTGGGATTACTGAGGATATAATTTTAAATTTGTCTAAACAATAAGTTTTCTCAAATACAATTAGCATTTAGTTCATTAGTTAACGGGAATATGAAGTTAATCACGATAAATAAACCAGAAGCTGGTATAAAATTTAAATGATTATTCCTATACTTTATTATAAATAACTCAAGTATCCCACTCTTTACATCCCCTTCAGGGGCTTGGGGCGGCACAAGTGAAGATTACAACAATCCTTTTTAATTACAGAATTGAGGCGGTTAAAATACTGATAGTTTGTGACTACTATATAATTCTTTTCAAAATATTGCTAATCAGTCAATAGCAAATAGTCTTAGTCAGCACTTCAAAGTTATCTGTATTGTTGTTCGAACTACTGATCGTGGGGACACAGTATTTTAAAAACAAAAAATAATTTTGGTCTTTATACCCGAGACATTCCGAATCATATTCCATTAAAATTCCTGTACCTGAAAATAAAAATGAATAAAACTCTATGTAATAGAGCTGTCATTTTCATATTTTAAAAACTAATTGGAGCCTGATTGAAAAAATAATTTTAATTCCGTAATTTCAAAATACCAAATTTCCACTCCGGATGAATATGAACCCGGATCCATTTTTCATTCCGCGCATTGACATTCATCAACTGAATATTGTTTTTATATTAGTTTTAGATAGGTTTTGGATCCATTTTGGATTGGTTTTGGATTGGTTTTGGAAACGATTTAATACACATTTATTCCCCATTTATATGCCATATATCTATATAGATATATGGCATATAAATGGGGAATAAATGATTGATAAATGATTGATAAATGGGAATATAAACCTAACCTAAACGGATCCAAAACCATTCATAAACCAACGTATGAATCATACCCAATCGGGAAGCGAAGAATATCAGATACAAAAATAAATATTTAAATTTAATTGTGTCGTAAAAAGCAAGAATTATTTTATAAATCAAAGGAAAAACATCCGGGAGTTGACACTTAAAAAAAAAGGAGAGTGGAATTGATACTGAATAATTATACATTTTAATTCTGAAATAAATTTAACATGAATAATCAGTACAAATTAACAGAAACTGGATACTAAATTTTAATTTAAAACGTTTGTTTTTTTGAATAATGGGTATGGTAAAACTAAAACAAGTTAAGATAAAAACTTGGTTCTGTTAAAAACAGATAATGTGTTGATCAATGAACCTTAGCAATGGCTATAGTTTGCTAAAAAAAATCTATCTTTGCTACCGAATAAAAATTATATAATTTTTTATATCCAACTGTATGAAACTCACTTTGAAATTTCGCATACTTATTGTTTTATTAGTAGTCGTATGTTCGGTTAATGCTCAGATCTACAGGTTAGAAGTGGGTTACAACAATCCGGTACGGGTAGGATCCGGCATTAGTTCAACATTTTTCAATGGTGTTCAGGTGGGAGGAACAGCAGAATTTGATCTTAAAAATCAATTCAGCTTACTGACAGGGGTTCTTTATAACTTTGTTTATTCGGATAAAATACAGAAATATCCAAATTCGACCAGAGTAACCTACGTATCTTACGGTCATTTTCTGAATATTCCATTACATGTCACTTATACATATCCTTTTTCGAAAAAACTGAAGGGTTTTGGATATGCCGGACCGAATATCAATATCGGGCTCTATCAGACTGTCAACACAACTTCGGATGTTAGTTATGTTCCTTCGCAGTTTGCTGACTTGTATAAAGATGCCCTGTTGAGTCGTCTTAACATACAATTAGGTATTGGTGCCGGTTTACAGTGGAAGAGGTACCAACTTAAAGCAGGATATGATTTCGGTCTTAATAATTTGAACCGGTTAAGTACCGGGAATATGCACCAGGATGGACTTTCTGTTACCTTAGGAATTAATTTTTAATCCCAACAATAAAAAGACACGAATGACTAAACTCAAAGAATGGGTTTAGTCATTTTTTTTTGAAACAAATAACATTATTTTACTGAACTGCCTTAACAATCAATCATATTATCATTATTAATTGTTCATTATTAATTATTAATTGCATAGTATGACGTTAATTTATTGGATAATGATTATTTTTGCAAATCATTCAGCCGAATACCAATTTATGAAACTATGTTACTTTACACGATATTTCTTCAACATCCGATAATTTGTACTGACAGTAGAGTTTGTCCCTGGGGATCCATATTTTTCGCACTGAAAGGGGAAAATTTTAATGCGAATAGTTTTGCCTTAGCCGCGTTGGAAAAAGGATGTGCTTATGCCGTGGTGGATGACGCTGAATATGCCATTGATAACCGTTTTATTTTAGTGGAAAATGTGTTGGAGAGTTTACAACAATTAGCCTCCTACCACAGGGTAAAAACGGGAACAAAAATTATAGGGATTACCGGAACAAACGGGAAAACCACTACGAAAGAATTAATTGCAGCTGTACTGAAAGAAAAATACAATATTCTTTTTACTCAAGGCAATCTGAATAATCATATTGGTGTCCCGCTAACGTTACTTCAGCTAAAACCGGAACATCAGCTGGCTATCATTGAAATGGGAGCCAACCATCCGGGGGAAATTCACGAATTATGCCAAATGGCCCATCCCGACTTTGGCATCATAACCAATGTAGGGAAAGCCCATCTCGAAGGATTTGGGTCATTGGAAGGCGTAATGAAGACAAAAGCTGAACTGTATGATTTCATTTCGGCCTCTGGGAAATTAATTTTTATAAATTCGGGCAATGTGCTGCTGGAACAAATGGCTACAAAATCAGGGCTAGACATTCCTGATAAGAAACTCGAATACAGCCTTACCGATAAAACGTCAACCTCAGACTATTCGGCTGAAGTAACAGGTTGCAGTCCTTTTTTACAAGTGAAATGCACTATAAAAGACAACGAACCATTTGAAATCAGCACACACCTGATTGGATCGTATAATGCAGAGAATATATTGGCAGCAGTAACAATCGGGTCGTATTTTGGAGTTTCAAACGAACATATTAAAAAGGGTTTAGAAAATTACATTCCGCAGAACAACCGGTCGCAGTTAACTGTAACTGAACACAATAAATTAGTAGTGGACACCTACAATGCGAATCCGACAAGTATGCAGGCTGCTATTCTGAATTTTGCACAAATGAAAGTGGATCATAAGACGCTCATTCTGGGAGACATGCTCGAACTGGGAGCCCAAAGCGTTGAAGAACATCAAAACATAGTCAATCTGTTACAACAAAATTGTTTCAAAAACGTTTTGTTAGTGGGTAGTGATTTCAAAAAAACAACTAATTCTTTTCGTAATTTTGAGAACGTGACACAATTAATCGATTATGTAACTGAAAATCCACTGACTGATAATTACATATTGATCAAAGGATCGAGAGGTATAAAACTTGAAAAAGTATTGGACCGACTTTGATTTTAAGTAATGAATAATAAACGTGCAAGAATTGCCAGTGCACTGAATTTAAGTTTTTATTGATTAACAAATAGATCATTAAATATCTACAACTACTTAAGAACAAATAATATCATAAACTGAGTTGATTAATTCTTTCAGTTAAATATATCAAATAAGACTAATAACATGGATTCGGATAAAAAAAGAATTTTTACAATCATTAGCGCAGCAACGGTAATCATTATCATTTTAGCATTTGCTGTGTTTTATTTCATACGGAAAGCCAATAAAAAAGAAGCTGAAGTTGCTGAAATAGTAGAGCAAATGAATTTTGAAAAGGAACAGGTTCAAAAAGAATACTCGTCCCTGAATTCCGAATTTGAAGGATATACTACAACCATCAAGAATGATTCACTTTTAAAACTGCTGCAGAATCAGAAGACAAAAGTGGATCAGTTATTAAATGAACTTCGTATAACAAAATCGACGAATGCCCGACGTATAGCGCAGTTAAGGCAGGAATTGTCCACCGTGCGTATGGTTATGATTCAATATGTCAATCAGATTGACTCCTTGAATTCAGCAAACAGGACACTCAAGACCGAGAATGTAGAAGTTCACAGGAAATACAGGGCTGCCAACGATTCGGTTCATCAATTGTCGAAAGATAAAGAATCATTAAATCAGGTGGTAACGCGAGCGTCTATTCTGGAAGTCTATAATTTCAGCATGACGCCCCTCAACAGCAAAGGAAAGAAAACAGGCTGGTATTCGCAAACAACCAATTTGCAATTCAAATATACGATTGCTAAAAACATCACCTCAACCCCCGGAGAGAAAACGATTTATTTGCGGATAACGCGTCCTGATGACGAAGTACTGACAAAAAGTCCAAACAATGTATTTCCCTACGAGAATAGAAATATAGCTTTTTCTGCCAGTAAAAACATTGAGTATACCGGAGAAGCAAAGAGTGATGTCATCTATTGGAAAGTAAATGAAATTCTACCGAAAGGTAAATATCGTGCCGAGTTTTTTGCAGATGGAAACCGGATAGGTAGTTTTAGTTTTACGTTCGAAAAATAGATGACAGTTGGTAGTTGGCAGTAAGTAGTCGCTAGCAGGTAGTAGGTAGTTGATAGTAATAGAATCTGATGATAATACGACCCTTTTAACCCTCATAAGCCTTAAAACCACTTTATTCAATTGTAAATTGTAAATAATTAAATTGTAAATAAATTCGTGTCTCAAGCCCATAAATTCGCACATGATGCCGACGCAATCGCTTTCGATTTAAAACACCGGAATACGATAAAATTCAATATTTCACGCTATGATACAGCGGTGGAAAAGGGAATGGCGCGCTATAAGAGTGTAGAAGCGGCCAAATCACAGGCAGCGGCGATCAAGCGGGATGTGCTCAGGCATTGGGATGAATACCTGATTCAGTTTGAAAAGAAGATAACTTCCCGTGGCGTGGAGGTCCTTTGGGCAAAAGATACCGCTGAAGCTACCGGATTTATTGAAAAGATTCTTCAGGAAAATGAAGTTCGGTTGCTAGTAAAGAGCAAATCGATGACAACCGAAGAAATTGAGTTGAATGAAATTGCCAAAAGAAATGGTTGCGAATCCGTAGAGACCGACTTAGGAGAATTTATCGTTCAGTTGGCAGGAGAAAAACCGTACCATATTGTCACACCTGCCATGCACAAATCGAAAGGGGATATTGCCAAATTGTTCAATGAAAAATTTGGCACACCTATTGATAGCACTCCCGAGGAGATGACAGAATATGTGCGACAGGTACTGAGAAAGAAATATACGAAAGCCCAGGTTGGAGTAACAGGGGCTAATTTTTTAATAGCTGACATTGGCGGGATTTCGGTCACTGAAAATGAAGGGAACGGCCTAATGACCACTGCTTTTCCGAAACTGCACATCGTTTTGGCAGGGATCGAAAAAATCATTCCTAAAATGTCACAAGTGGGGCTTTTTTATCCTTTGCTGGCAGCTCACGGAACAGGACAGCAAATAACGGCATACAATACCATTTTCACCGGACCACGTCAGGCAAATGAGGTAGATGGCCCTGAAAAAATGATTGTAATTTTGCTGGATAACGGACGAACGAATGTCTATGCCGACGACGAGGCTTACGAATCATTGGCTTGTATCCGCTGCGGTGCCTGCCTGAATGGTTGTCCGGTTTACAAAACCATCGGAGGATATACTTACGACACGACCTACAGCGGTCCGATAGGGTCTGTTTTAACACCCTTTTTACGAGGATTCAAGGATTTTTCGCACTTGAGCTTTGCTTCGACACTCTGCGGAAAATGCAACGATGTTTGTCCGGTAAAAATTCCGTTAACGGATATATTACTTTCAAACAGGAGAAAAGCAGTAGAACAACAGTTACGTCCGGCAGCTGAAAAATGGCTTATGAAAGGATTCAGACTGATGAGTTCCAACCGGATTGGATTTGACATTATTCCGGGAGTTTTAAAATCGGCAGGCACATACCCGTTGAATTTTATAGGCTGGGGGCCAAAGCGCAGTATGCCGAAATTTGCATCAAAGTCTTTTTCGCAACAATACAGAATGAAACAAAAATAAACATCTCCATACAATAACGGAAACAAATATGAAACGAACATCAATTGTCTTTTTTATCACTTTTATTTTTCTAATTATAATGTCGGCTTGTCAGGAAAACATGTACATGGACTGGAAACTTTTGAATGACAATTGGTACTCGGTTCATAAGTCGGATTCAGGCTTTATAACGACTCCAAGCGGACTGTGTTATAAAGTAATTCATCAGGGAGTTCAACGATTCCCGAATGTCAACAGTGTTGTTCTGGTAAGTTACAAAGGGACATTAATTGATGGTTCTGTATTCGATTCAACAGCAACAGGAGCCACAACTCAGATTTCATTATCGTCGGCAATACAGGGATGGAAAGAAGGCATTACTAAAATGCAAAACGGAGGAAATTATATTTTTTATATCCCCAGCAAATTAGGATATGATACTACCTCAACCAATGCAGCAATTCCGCCTCATTCAGTATTAAAATTTAATGTTCATTTGATTGATTCATATAATTAATCTGCATTCCACGTTCAGCTGGAAGCATTATAAATCGTTGTATGAAAAAATTAGTTCTTATAATTCTATGTTTTTTTACTGTATTCGGATATTCAGCTGAATATACCGTTCAGACCATCCCAAATCCTAAAACGGCCAATGCACATTCATTTGTAAGCAATCCGGATGGCATACTGAAAGCGGAGACGGTACGGCAAATGAATGAATTTCTGGATTCACTGCAGGCACAAACCAAAGCCGAAGTAGCGGTTGTTGCCGTTAGTTCAATTGGTGCGAACGAGATAAAGCCCTTTGCTACAGATCTTTTTAAGACATGGGGAGTTGGCAAAGCTAAAGCCGATAACGGGTTATTGGTATTGTTTGTCCTTGATGTAAAAAAAGTGACTTTTGAAACCGGATATGGTCTCGAAGGTGTATTCCCGGATGCCATTTGCAAAAGAATACAGATGCAGAATATGATTCCTGAATTCAAAAAGGGGAATTTAGATGCCGGGATGCTGGCTGGGCTCAAAGGGATAGCAGCTGTCATAAAGAAAGAACCGATCCCTGTAGAAGTCAAAGAAGTCATTCCATGGAATCAGATTTTACCAATTGCGGGTGCTGCTTATTTGATATTAGCGGTATTTACCCTGCTTTGGGTGGGTAATTCAATACAAAAAATCAAACAGAATAAAAGATTAACCAACAATATACTCCGGTATAAAGCATTGAAAAATGAAAAATCGGGTATTATCAGTCTGGTCGCTCTTATAATTCCTATTATAGGTTTTGTAGGGATACTATTCTTTTCTAATCCAATATACCTGTTATTGTTAATCCCTGTTCCTTTAACCACCATTCCTGCCAATATCTATGGCAGATTAATGATGCTTAAAATCAGGCGTGCTCCCATCCCCTGCAATGTTTGTGATGGAACCATGCATATATTATCTGAGAAACAGGAAGATGTTCATTTGAAACTGGCCCAGCAATTCGAAGAGAAATTACATGCCATAGATTACGATGTATTTATCTGCGATAAATGTGCCAATGAAGCTATTTTTACACTTGATAAACCGAGTGCTTATTCCGAATGCCCGAAATGTAAAACGAAAGCTTTTATACTGAAAGAAAAACGGACTATCGTTTCACCGACCTATATAAGTTCAGGTACCGAAAGAACGACTTACGTATGTAAATTCTGCGGATACGAGGAAAATGACAATCATAATATTCCAAGAGTCAATCGCGATGGAAGTTCATTAGTTGCCGGTGCCGTACTGGGTGGATTATTCAGTGGCGGAGGCGGCTTTGGTGGCGGAGGTTCTGACGGCGGCGGAGGTGGCGGAAGCTTCGGCGGAGGCATGTCAGGAGGTGGTGGAGCTACAAGCGGATGGTAGTAAGAAGAAGCGAGAAATGAGGAATGAGGAACGAGTTGGCAGTAAGGAGTGAAAATATCAGACTAAAGATTAAATAAAGTCGAGTGATTATAAAGTGCTTCACCCCTGTTTTTAAGGAGATATGAAGCTGATTGTATTGAGGATATTAAGTATTTAATAGTAATTCAAATTTTAAAAGTTAAAACAATGAAAAAAAGTTCTATTATTTTAATTTCAGTGGTTGCTTTCCTGGCAGTTTTATTTTTATGGGGAACTTCCGGATATAACAGTTTAGTGACGTCAAGAGAAGAGGTAAATAGCCAGTGGGCAAATGTTGAGAGTCAATATCAACGCCGGTCAGATTTAATTCCGAATTTAGTATCAACAGTAAAAGGTTATGCTACTCATGAGAGTTCAACACTCGAAGGTGTCGTTGCAGCAAGGGCAAAAGCTACCCAGGTAACCATTGATCCGAAGAATCTGACTCCTGAGAAATTACAGGAATACCAGGCAGCACAAGGTCAGGTAAGTTCGGCATTAGGCAAATTACTTATGATTACTGAAAACTATCCGGATTTGAAAGCCAATCAGAATTTCCTTGAATTACAGGCTCAACTGGAAGGTACTGAAAACAGGATTTCGGTAGAACGGAACCGTTATAATGAAACAGCTAAAAATTATGATGTTTCCATAAAAATGTTTCCTAAATCTATTCTGGCCGCTATCTGCGGATTTAAAGATAAACCCTATTTTGAATCAGAAAAAGGCACCGAAAAAGCACCTTCTGTAAAATTCTAAAACTATTCGTAATGTCAAATACTATCTATACGCCTTCACCCGATCGATATACAAATTCAGTCGGATATCAGTTTTGTGGGAAAAGCGGTTTAAAATTACCCCTGATATCACTTGGTCTCTGGCATAACTTCGGTGATGTGGATGATGCCAGTGAGGCCTTAAAAATGATTCATTTTGCCTTTGACCATGGCATTACTCATTTCGATTTGGCGAATAACTACGGAACACCTTATGGAAGTGCAGAGACCAATTTCGGTAAGATATTGAAAGATCATTTTTCGGCATACCGTGACGAAATCATTATCAGCACAAAAGCAGGGCATGATATGTGGCCCGGACCTTATGGGGATGGCAGTTCACGCAAATATCTTATCGCGAGTCTGAATCAGAGCCTAAAGCGCCTGAATGTAGATTATGTGGATATATTTTATTCACACCGGTATGATGCAACCACCCCACTGGAAGAAACCATGGGTGCGTTATCGGACATGGTGAAACAAGGAAAAGCCTTATACATTGGCATATCGAAATATCCCGAAGACAAAGCCCATGAAGCCTATCAGATATTGCGAAGGAACGGTACACCCTGTCTGATCAATCAGGACAGGTACAATATTTTCACCCGTCATATCGAACAAAACGTATTACCACTGGCTGAAGAGAATGGAGTTGGGTTTATCGCCTTTTCGCCTTTAGCCCAAGGTTTGCTGAGTGATAAATACATCAACGGTATCCCTGAAAATTCACGGGCGGCTCATAGTTATGGATTTCTACAAAAAGATCAGATTACTCACGAATTAGTGGGTAAAATTTCAGCACTGAATGATATGGCCGCACTACGTGGGCAGACATTGGCTCAAATGGCCCTGGCGTGGTGTTTACGGACCCCGGAAGTTAATTCAGTAATCATTGGTGCCAGTTCTGTAAATCAGCTTCAGGATAACATCGATGCAATTCAGAACACTGCATTTTCAAATGATGAGCTGTGGAAGATTGGAGAATTGGGATAACGGGATTTAATTTTTTTTTACGGCAAGATAAATTAAATTTCATAAAACAAAAATGAATATTTCATTCATAAAACAGTATCTGTATTTATTTATCCTGGCATTATCACTTTCAGGTTGCAACGATACGTACGTATCATCTATCCCTGATTATCCGGTATATCTGAATCTGAATCTTACCACCACATATCCAACTTTCAGAAACTCAGTTAATCAGTATCTGCTATTTGTGAAGCCTGTTACAGTGACTGACCGGATTGGTTATGGTGGAGTTTTAGTATACAGTGGATTAGATGGAGAATATTATGCCTTTGATATGAGCTGTCCTTACGAAGCCAAGCAAAACATCCGTGTGCATCCGAATGATCAGGCACAAGCTGTTTGTGAAGGTTGCGGTTCAGTGTTCGATATTGGCTTTGGCATAGGGAATCCATCATCGGGGAAAGCAAAAGAAGCGCTAAAAAGATACAAAGCCATGTTATCAGGTGATGTACTCTATATTAGTCCTATGTAATCAAAAAATAGATTGATTTAAACCGCAATCAATTCATTTAGATTAAATCAACAATTTTCACAGGAATGCCCTATTTATTTCATTGTACGATCGTATAATGATCGGTTACTTCCATCTTCCCGGTTTAACCAGTAGAGTCGAAAAAGCAATTAAAACAATATAAAAAGGATAGATCACCGACAAAAGGATTGAATATATCCCGACATTGTTTAATTGAAAAAAATTACGTACTGAATTCAGGAAAAAAGTATCGAGCACATATTTAGACAGAAAAATGACGGCAAATATATATAAAAAGGCCGGATGGATAAATGCCAGCGACAACAAAGTTACCAGCAGCAGGTTTACTGAAAACACCACACACGCAGTAAAAATTATCTGCCAATCGGTGTAAGCCGGTGATTTGGAAGTCCATCTACGGCGTTGTTTAATAAATTCCTTCAATGTATTTGAAGGTTCTGTATTAACAAAAGCGGATTCAGATTTAAGAAATCGGACAACACCTCTCCTCTTTTTAATACTCTCCAATAGAAACATATCGTCACCCGACATTTCCTCCACGTGTAAATCGGACTGACTATCTATCCAGCTTCGCTTTGTAAAGGCCAGATTAGCACCATTGCATAAGACAGGCATTCCGGCACCGGCAGCACCGGCACCTGATGCAATCAGACTAGTAAATTCCAGTGCCTGTAAATTTGAAAACAAATTATTCTTACCTGAAAACTTAACCGGACAAATGATCAGGTCAGCCGGATATTTTTCGTAAAAGCAGACGATTGATTCCAGCCAATGAAAGGATGGCATACAATCAGCATCAGTGGTAATGATTAGCTCTCCTGTTGAAATGAGAATTCCTTCCTTCAGACTATTTTTCTTTCCATACCCGACAGCATCAACCAACTGAATTTTCGGATAAGTCTTCTGAGCTGAAAGAATGTAGTTTCGTGTAGCATCAACAGAATGATCATTTACTAAAATCAGTTCATAATCCTGAAAGCTTTGTTGTGCAAGACATGAGATTAATTGCCGGATATGATTTTTCTCATTTCGACAAGCTACAATGACCGATATTTTAGTTCTGATTGTTTCATCCCCCTTCGGAACAAAAACAGCCATTCGCCTCCAGCCTTTATGAAATATTGAAATAAGTATAAGATACAAACTATAAATCAACACACTTCCGATTAATATCCACCACATAAAAAATCAATTAGAACTTAACATCCGGTTATTAGAAAAAAAAAGTTGCAGATTATCAAAACAAATAATTAAGTCCAATATAGGATCCAATATTGCCATCTTGTTTATTCAATGCTTTTCCGAAATCAGCTGAAATAATAAAGTTTTCATTCCACCCGATTTTTAAGCCGAAGCCGGCAGCTGAATGAAACTTCCCGGCAGCATAATCGTTGAAATAAGTGGCCTTATCACTTGCCAGTATATTTGTAAAGTCAATGGCAATGGGTTTAAGGATGATGCCTGAATCAAAAAACACATTCGTTCCAACATAGAAGTTTTGGTTGAGCATTTTAAAGCGAAGAAACTTATAGCGGAATTCAAAATTACCGAAACCAACATCAGCACCAATTATCCGGTTACGAAGCACCCCACGTATTGAGCTTTTACCACCCAGACCCTGATTTGTTGCCGCAACCAGATAACTGGTGATCAATAAAGGCTGAGCGTAATAGGGAACATGATTATTGCCAACAGTCATTTGATAATCAAGTCTGTAAGCGAATGACAAGTCTTTTGACAATGTAAAATACTGACGATGGATAACCGCCATTTTAGTATGAGGGAACGTTTGGTTCAAAAATTCAGGAGCTGTCTGAATAACAGCTTCAGTGAATACACCTTTCATAGGACAGGCCAGCTGGTCACGGGAGTCATATTTCAGACCTATCTTGAAATAATTGATACTGCCTCCATTGGCCTCTGATTTATTGATTAGACCCCACCGTTGATACCTTTGAAACAATCCACCTCCCTGAACGGAATGTAAACCAAGTTTAGTAACATTTACCGAATCAATGGCAAAATTATAATAAGTATAACCGGCAACCCAACCCAGTTTTGAATCTCCAAAATAGCCCTGAAAGTCGGCCTTAGCACGAAACATGTCACGATCGTTTTTATAAAAGATATGTGTGGTTTTACTCAGACCGTCATTATAGACACTCTGGTATCCATTGAAACCATAAAAATCGGATAACTGGTCCGTCACATAACTGACATCAAGGGTTGTCCTGACCTTGGGGATCAACATCTCCGAATCATATCTCAACCGGGCAATCGACGTACCTTTGGTATAGGTAGACAATTCGAGATACAAGGAATGGTTGTACTTTGGGAATCTTAAACCATCACCATAAAGATAAAAGTTTACCAATGCACCATATTGGAAACCTAAATCCGAATCATAGGAAATGGCTGGTAATGCCCCAAATGTCAGACCTTTCTTACTGTTTTGTTCTGCAAATAAAGTTGACAGGGTTAGGTATAAACAAAAAAAGATCGTGATTTTTTTCAACTTCAATTTGATTTAAAAGAATTTATATGAAAAGGATAGAATCACATCATGACGGATCATTCATAATGGAAACTTACATTTCAACTAATTGTAAGCTTTAATATACTGACAAAGATATAAAAAATAAGCACACTTACTAAAAGTGTGCTTATTTTTAAAAGTTTGTTGTGTAGATTCAACTTTCCTGGCAGCTTTCGCAGATTCCAAAATAAGAAATTTCCACAGAATCGATTTTAAACTTACTTGTCTCAGGAATTTGAAACATTGTAGATTTCAATTCGAATATATCACGAATAGATCCACAGCTACGGCACATAAAATGTGCATGTGCAGAAATATCTACATCATATCGGGCATTTTTTTCATCAATGGCTAAAGCACGAACCGCCCCACGTTCAACAAATAAATCCAGGGTATTGTAGACTGTTGTTTTCGATAGGGTTGGCATACCCGGACTTAATGCCAGGTATATTTGTTCAATAGTAGGATGAATGCGGTTATTCAATAAAAAATTCATCACCGCAGAACGTTGCACCGAAGGTTTGATGGAAAATTGACGTAAATACTGATGAGACTCTAACATAATAGTTTAGTATTAAAAATAATTGTACGTTTTCTTTATTTGAAACTATTACAAAGATAGAAAGTTTTTAGTAAAAAAAATTCTATCTTTTCATATATTAATACATATTAGCATTTTATGACTATTGATAGCAATATCTAATATAGAATTAATCAGATAAGATTATAAATTTCATATTCATCCAATTATAAGTATTCAGGAATATGTAAGATGAGGTCGAATCGAGAGAGATTTTGCAGTTCGATATAAAATATCAAAAAGACAAACATACGGATTCTGTGTTGGATCACGATGATTGAATAACCGCGGGATCGCTTAAGCACACTCAAGGTAAAGACGACAGAGCTCAGGGCTAAAGAATAGTAATTGAGAAAACATGAATCTGTTTTTTATAATACAGACCCTATTCGTGGAAATTAAAAAAAAGTCGCAATAAGAATCTTATTGCGACTTTTTTAAGTTTACATTGAAAATTACAATGCTTTTATTTCTTTCAAAATATCGTTTGTTACACGTACAGCAGCTGCACTTTTAGCAAACAATGCTTTTTCTTCGGCATTCAATTTATAATCAACGATTTCTTCAACTCCGTTTTTGCCAATAACTGCCGGTACACCGATACAGATATCACTTTGACCGTATTCACCTTCCAGGAATACACAACAAGGAATAACTTTCTTTTGATCGTGAATAATTGATTCTACCAGATAAGCAGCAGCAGCACCCGGTGCATACCATGCTGATGTACCAAGCAGTGAAGTTAATGTAGCACCACCTACCATAGTATCGGCAACCACTTTGTCTAATGTTGCTTTATCAAGAATTTCTGCAACAGGGCGTCCTTTGTAACCGGCAAAACGTGTCAATGGAATCATAGTTGTATCACCATGTCCACCGATAACAATACCTTCTACTTCGGTAGGATTTGCATTCAACGCTTTGCTCAAATAGCATTTAAAACGTGAGCTATCCAGGGTACCACCCATACCAATAATTTTGTTTTTTGGTAGTCCGGTAGCTTTTAATGCAAGGTAAGTCATGGTATCCATTGGATTACTAACCACCACGATGATTGCATTAGGAGAAAATTTAAGGATGTTTTCAGCAACGCTTTTTACAATTCCAGCATTCACACCGATCAACTCTTCGCGAGTCATACCTGGTTTGCGTGGAATTCCAGATGTAATAACAACAACGTCAGAATTAGCAGTTTGAGCGTAATCATTGGTACAACCAACAATTTTAGAATCAAAGCCCAATAATGCAGCTGTTTGAAGAATATCCAGTGCTTTTCCTTCGGATACACCTTCTTTAACATCGAGCATTACAACCTGATCAGCTACTTCTTTGAATGCAAGGACATTTGCACATGTGGCACCAACATTTCCGGCGCCAACTACGGTTACTTTAGACATAATAATTTTATTTTTTAATTGTTCAATTTTATAGTTCTAATCTGAATGACAAAGATACAAATAAAATTCATTAAAGAAAAATTTCTTTAATTTTTTTACAAATAAAAAGTGGTATTTAAAAACGAAATTGCCAGGCGACAAATTGCTAAAAATTATAAGATTATTTGTATCTTTGTGGTCGAAAAGCTTTGACAAAAGATAAAAATTAATTATCAATCATTCAAATAAATAACAATATGCAAACTATTGACAAATTTAATTTTGCAGGTAAAAAAGCATTCGTACGTGTCGATTTCAACGTACCCTTAAACGAGAATTCGGAAATTACAGATGACACACGAATTCGTGCGGCAATGCCTACTTTGAAAAAGATCCTTGCAGATGGAGGAAGTGTAATCATTGCTTCGCACATGGGTCGTCCAAAGAAAAATCCAGATGCAAAGTATTCACTGAAATCAATTTTAAGCCATGTTTCCGAATTATTAGGAGTCGATGTAAAATTTGCTCCCGATTGTGCTAACGAAGAAACAGCAAAAATGGCTGCAGCTTTAAAACCAGGGGAAGCATTATTGCTTGAAAATCTTCGTTTTTATGCCGAAGAAGAAGGAAAAGCAAGACTGGCAGACACTGCTACCGAAGAAGAAAAAGCAGCTGGTAAGAAAGCAATAAAAGAAAGTCAAAAGAAATTCACTGCTACTTTAGCGTCATATGCAGATTGTTACGTGAATGATGCTTTTGGAACAGCTCACCGGGCACATGCCTCCACTGCTCTTATTGCAAAATACTTCGACGAAAACAATAAAATGTTCGGTTACCTGATGGAAAAAGAAGTGCTTGCAGTTCAAAAAATCATGACTGATACTGCCCGTCCTTTTACTGCTATCATGGGAGGTTCGAAAGTATCCTCAAAAATAGAAATTATTGAAAATTTACTTACCAAAGTAGACAATCTGATTATTGCCGGAGGAATGACTTACACATTTACAAAAGCATTGGGTGGTAAAATTGGAAATTCTATTTGCGAAGATGATAAAATTGATCTGGCACTTGAATTACTTGAAAAAGCAAAAGCAAAAAATGTAAAAATAGTTTTAGCTGTTGATGCTAAAATAGCAGATTCATTCAGCAATGAAGCCAACACTCAATTTGTTCCTGTTGATGAAATTCCTGATGGATGGCAAGGATTGGACATTGGTCCTGAAACAGAAAAAATATTTGCCGATGTCATTGAAGCCTCAAAAACAATTCTTTGGAACGGTCCGACAGGAGTATTTGAATTTGACAACTTCACTCATGGTTCGCTGGCAGTAGGCGAAGCCATTGTTGAAGCAACCAAGAAAGGTGCTTTTTCACTTGTAGGTGGTGGCGATTCAGTAGCCTGTGTCAACAAGTTCGGTATTGCCGATAAAGTATCGTATGTATCAACCGGAGGCGGCGCACTACTTGAAGCAATTGAAGGACGCATTTTACCGGGTATTGAAGCAATTCGCGGTTATTAATCAAACAACTAACTCAGTATAAATACTGAAGAGTACCATAAAGAGTGCCATTTGGAATGATTTTCAAATGGCACTCTTTGTATCATATAAGCAAGTCTGTAATTTTAAAAAAAAAAGAATCACGTTTTAATATAATCAGAGGATGAAATAATCACTAATGGATTGACATTTCATTCATCATAAACAAATTAAACACAATCAGGTTGAATGCTATAAATTGCCGGCTGGTCTAATGAATGCTTATTCCTTCGTAAGAAAAAAAAATTTACTGATAGCCAACGAGACTGATCATTCTACGAATGCAATCATACGAATGCAATCAATTATTCATTCCAGATATTTTCATTGGTATAATAGCCTCCCGGCAGTACACAAAAAAGACCTTTAGAAACACGCTTATTACATTCCAATGAATTGATTTTCAATATATCTTCATCTTTTAATTTAATATTCAAAGAACCTAAGTTTTCCTGTATTCGCCTGGAGTTTACTGATTTGGGAATGACTGCAACGTTACGACACTTCCCCCATGCCAACAGTACTTGTGCAGGTGAACAGTCGTGATTTATAGCAATTTCTGCAATTACTTTTTCACGGGTTAAACCGGCCTCACTCTGAACCAGGTGACGGCTACCTAAGGGAGAGTATGCAGTGACCAGTATTTTATTGCTATGACAGAATGCAACTAATTCAGATTGCTGAAAATAAGGATGAAGTTCTATCTGGTTTAATTCAGGATGTACTGTGGCTGTATCAATTAATTGTTGAAGTTTTACTTTGCTAAAATTAGAAACACCTATATGTTTTGTCAGGCAGGTTGCTTTCATCTTTTCCATAGCCTGCCAGGTTATTGATACAGGCATTTCAACAGGAGATAGTATATCAGACGCATCTTTAGCCTGTTCATGACCGGTCTTAAAAGCAACAGGCCAATGAATCAGATAGAGATCCAGATAATCCAGTTGCAAATTCCGCAAAGAAGTACGGATGGCAATTTCAACACGTTCAGGGTCATGATCACTATTCCAGAGTTTAGAGGTAATGAAAAGATCATTTCGTTTCACCCAGCCTGATTTTATTGCAAATTGAATAGCCTGCCCTATTTCCGGTTCGTTCTGATAAATATAGGCACAATCAATATGTCGATATCCAATACGAATTGCTTCGACAACAGCATCATAAACTTCATTTTTCTTTGATAACCAGGTTCCAAGACCAAGGGAAGGCAACTTATCACCATTTTGGAATAAAAGATTTTTCATATAGTTTTAATTGTTTAAACGCAATATTTAAAATGAAAGTTTTCATTCAGTTGAAATCCATTCTTACTTTCAGGAATGGCTGAATACGAAACAAGGCGTTAAATATAGATTCAACGCCTTGAGTAAAAATTTTTATTGTTTGTTATTTTAGTTTAGCCAAAGCTTCTTTGATCCAACCAAATGCTTTTACAATGTTTTCATCAGAAGTAGCATATGAGAAACGCAGACAATCAGGAGCGCCGAATGCACCGCCACCAACACAGGCCACATGTCCTTCTTCCAACAAATACATGGATAAATCGCCCGAGTTGTCGATTTCTTTCCCGTTGAATGATTTACCAAAATAGCTGCTGCAATCAGGGAATATATAGAATGCACCCTGTGGATCGTTTACTTTCAATCCTGGAATCTGGCGTGCTAAATCAACAACCAGTTTTTTGCGTCGTTCAAAAGCTTTCCGCATGGTTTCAATACAATCCTGGTTGCCGGTGTAAGCTGCTTCAGCGGCTTTCTGTGCCACGGAACAAGGGCCGGAAGTATATTGCCCCTGTAGTGTATTACAGGCAGAAGCAATCCATTTTGGAGCTGCAATCCAGCCAATACGCCAGCCTGTCATCGCATATGCTTTCGAAACTCCGTTTATAATCACCACCCGTTCATGTATATTTTCGAATTGAGCAATACTTTCGTGAGTTCCCAGGTAATTAATATGTTCGTAAATTTCGTCGGACAGAATGATAATATCCGGATATTTTGCCAATACATCAGCAAGCTCTTTCAATTCTGATTTTGAGTACACACTTCCGGTCGGATTTGAAGGTGAACATAAAATCAGTGCTTTTGTTTTTGGAGTTATGGCAGCTTCCAGTTGACTGGCTGAGATTTTAAAATCCTGATCAATACCTGCCGAAACAAATACAGAAGTTCCATCGGCAATCTTTACCATTTCAGGATAACTCACCCAATAAGGTGCCGGAATGATGACTTCATCTCCCTTACCGATAATGGCCAATAAAACATTACAAACCGACTGTTTAGCTCCGTTGGAACAAACTATTTGTTCGGGTTTATAATCAAATCCATTTTCGGATTTCAATTTAGCACAAATGGCATTACGCAATGCCGGATAACCGGGAACCGGAGAATAAAATGAAAAATTATTATCTACTGCTTTTTTAGCTGCCTCCTTTATGTGGTCGGGGGTATTAAAATCGGGTTCACCGACACTCAGATTAATTACATCGAAACCTTGAGCTTTTAGCTCATTACTTTTTTGTGACATGGCAAGAGTCTCAGAGGGAGATAGTGATGCCAAACGATCAGATACCGGATACATATGATGATAGTTTATTTTGTTATTAAATCGTCGCAAAAGTAATCAAAAAAAACCATTCTCGCACATTTTGCAAGTTATAGATTAAAAAATCAAAAGCTTCAAACTAAATGACTATCCAGTTTAACAGCAAGCAATTGCTTCGCAGTGCGATATCCCAGATCGAAGATTTCACGGCCTTTATCGACATCAAATGTTTCGTAATTAGCCATATCAACCGGTTCAATCAATAAATCACAGAGACTTTTGTCATATAAAATATTGGCTTTAAACATAAAATTGTATGAACGAAGTGCAACATTTAAAATACTTTGTTTGTATTCACTGGCAACCAAAGGGCTGGCATTGATACCGATTACTTTTTCACATTCTTCCCGAATGGTGGAGACCGGGAAGTTTTTTAGCACACCACCGTCGACATAATGAATTCCATCAATAATCTTGGGACAAAACAGGACCGGGAAAGTACATGATGCAACGATCGGATCGATCAGCTTACCGCTTTTAAAGGTAACACTTTGCCCGTTATCCAGATCTGTTGCAACAACCCTGAGAGGAATAGACAATTCCTCAAAAGTTCGGGCACGCAATTTATTATTTAAAAATTTCTGAAAGATATCTGTTTTAAAAAAACCACCATTCGGCAATCTTATTTTCGTCATATTCCTGAAATTAATTTCTTCAAAACAGACTGCAATTTCATCCGGAGAATAACCGTCCGAATACAAGGCTCCAACCAGAGCTCCTGCACTGACACCCGAAATAATCTCGGGTTTTATTCCAAGTTCCTCAAGTGCCTTCAACACGCCTGCATGACACAATCCCTTCACCCCGCCCCCACTTAGAGCTATCCCAATTTTGTAGGTTTTCTTTTCAAATAAGTTTAAAAGATCCATAATCGTTGATAAATTTAAATGTATTTAAAAATCAGTAAAAACCTCTGTATAGAAAAATGCCGGAACTGAAAGTTACAGCAGGCTGTAGCTTATAAAAAGTTTCATATCTATAACTCGAGACTTTAATCGTTTAATTCGAATAGTGTGAAAACTTTGACATGACCCGTTCGTAGAAGGTAGTAGAAACGGGAATATCAGGAGTATTGACTATGTCAAGCTCCATTATGATTCCACCCTTGTTTTTACGGATCACTTTCACTTTATCGAGATTTACGATATAACTTCGGTGGCACCTCACTAATTGGCTGTCATTTGTCAGATTCTCATCCATCCACTTTAATGTGTTCCGTATTAAGAAATGAGATAGTTTTGACTTATTCAGGTAATGTATGGTCACATAATTATCGGATGAATCGATATATAAAAGATTCTCAAGCATGATGGTAATGCGCAGTTCGCCTTTTTCATCCGGAAAGGCAATTGAATTTTTTCGTTGAACACCGGCAGTTGGATCTTCAACTGACATTTTTTGCAATAAATTGTTTTTATCCCGCCAGGAAAAATACAACCAAAGAATGGAATATGGCAACAACAGGACCAGGCTGGTATTCACCGTTGATTTATGAAAGATCTCCAGAAAATCCCGATTCATTCCTTCCTCAGGAATAAACTTTGTGAATGCTGAATAGAAAAGCGACATTGCTATAATCTCAGCCAATACCCAAAAGGCATACTGAAGGTATGTAATAGAATGCTTCTTTACAAAAAGAATCATAATAAACCGGCTTACCACAACGACCAGCATACCAATTAATATGATCAGGCTTGAAAAAAAGAAATATTTAAAATCGGAGATATACGGATACCATCCCCTTGATCCAAAAGGCTGAAAGATATTTATAAACAACAATGCAAAAAGAGCAGTAAAAAGGATCAACCTATTGATGTTGGATTTGTCGTATAAATATGCCGGAATCTTTGTATTCATATTTCTGGTCTAAAATGAAAAACTTATGCAAAAGTAGAGTATTCTATTGAAAGTAAAACAACTCTTTGTAACTAAGGTTTAAATTAATCCCATTATTTCATTTTTCACCCCTGCAGGAGCATTTTAGTCCCTTATAAAGAACAGACTCCCCAATAAATTGCAAATGATCTTTTTGAGTACTAACTTTGCAGAAGTAAATCAATCAATTTTAAAAAAAATGGAATATACCCGGAGATATAAAGAACTAAATGCACAATTCAAATTAGGAGTTGATACGCATCTGACAGATTCCAATATTGACATTCGTTATTATTCTTTTCAAAGCCTGCACGAAGAGAATCAAAATGAAAATTTGTTCCGCGATTTAAACGATGAGAACATAGGCGAAAACTCATCATTCCTATACCCTGTGTTTATGCCTTGCGGCTGTGACAAAGCGGACAATGCCATCCTGCTTTTGCATGGTTTAAATGAACGCAACTGGAACAAATACCTGACCTGGGCAGAATATTTATGTGCTAATACAGGGAAACCGGTTATCCTCTTTCCGATAGCCTTCCACATGAACCGTTCCCCGTTGAGCTGGTCCAATCCCAGGGATCTTCAAAACATCCTAAAACTCCGCAGGTTACAAAACGGTGAAGACAGGTCGCTGAGCCTGGCCAATGTTGCTTTAAGCGAACGGATATGCGACAAACCTTACCGTTTTTACAGTTCGGGAAGGCAAAGCATCAACGATCTGAGCTCTCTTTTTAAACAAATCAAAGAAGGAAAGCATGCCTTTTTTAATGGAAATGCCCATATTGATATTTTTGCGTATTCAATCGGTGCGTTCCTTGCCGAGATCACAATGATGACAAATCCACTCAAATTATTCTCTGATTCTAAATTATTCTTATTTTGCGGGGGAGGGATATTTAGTTCCATGATTGGCCAATCGCGGAGTATCATGGATAAAAAAGCATTCCAGATGCTCTATGATTACTATTTGACACATTTCACAAAAACCGTCAAATCGTCCACTGCCACAGACAACATGTTCGAATCATTTGATTGTATGATATCTTCCGAACGAAACCAGTCAAAAAGAGAACTCTTTTTTAGCCGCTTAGGAAGTAAATTAAAAGGGATTTCATTACTGAATGATAAGGTAATGACTTTCCACGGCATACCGGAAGCTTTAGGAACAATATGTGCTAACAATCGTTTTAAAAGGTTGGATTTTTCGTTTCCATATACCCACGAGAACCCGTTTCCGGTAGGTGCTCTTTTTGATTCAACCGAAGTTGATAACGGTTTTAATAAAGTCTTTTCTGAAATCGCAGATTTTTTCAGATGAAATAATTCAGAGGTTCAACTGAACAAAGAATCAATTCTCAAAATTTAATTAAATTTATCTACTCCGTTAGAGTTATCGTTGTTTTTTTTGAATTACATTTGCAGACACAAACTGTCTATCGAATCCCTTCAAAGCAATATCATACGAACTCATGGAGACTTTTCTTATCGTTTTAGCCGGAATATTTTTATTGCTTGGACTTATCGGATGTGTTATTTCTAAATTTCCAGGGACACCGCTATGTTACCTGGGGATTGTCATCCTTCATTATAGCAGCCTTCCAGGGTTTTCAGTCCATTTTTATATAATATGGGGAGTGTTGGTGATTGCAGTTCAAGGCCTTGATTATCTAATCAGTGATTGGGGAAATAAAAAGTTTGGAGGAAGTAGAAAAGGTGTATGGGGCAGCCTGTTTGGAATGCTTGCAGGAATGTATTTTGGTCCGGCCGGGATAATAACAGGAGCTATTGCAGGAGCAATTGCCGGAGTACTATTTGCCGGAAAGGAAAGTAACCGGGCTATTCAGAAGGACAACGGTTCATTTGCTCTTTTTATTCTTGGAATAATCTCCCAACTGATTGTCTCAGGGATTCTTATTTATCACTATGTTGAGAGTTTAAAATATATACTGTAAAATATTCAATTAAAAAGGCCCTGAAATCATAACGAACATCAGGGCCTTTTTAATCGTTTAAAATTAAGTATCAGTTCTTTATCATTTCGATCACTTCCTCGAGTGTTGACAGGATTTGTTCTCCGGATTTCATATTTTTCAACATCACTTTTCCTTCGTTCATTTCCGTTTCACCAACGATAGCAACGAATGGAATTTTTTTATTGTCGGCATAACTCATCTGTTTTTTCATTTTTGCAGCTTCGGGATAGATCTCAGCATTCACTCCCTGAGCCCTCAGGCTGCTGAGCCAGGGCAACGAATACATCAATTCTTTTTCACCAAAACTGACAAAAAGAATTTTAGTCTGCTCTACTGACGTTTCGGGATACAAATTCAATTGGTTCAACACATCATATATACGGTCGGCTCCAAATGAAATACCCACACCGGATACGCCTTCCATTCCAAACACCCCGGTCAGGTTATCATACCGTCCACCGCCCGTAATGCTCCCCATTTCCACATCGAGGGCTTTCACTTCGAATATGGCTCCGGTATAGTAATTCAAACCGCGTGCTAAGGTCAAATCAAGTTCTATGCGAGTTTCAACTTTCATGGCTTCACACAGGCTGAATATGGTTTCGAGTTCACTGACACCTTTCATTCCAATTTTCGAATCAGCTAAAACTGTTTTAAGCTGTTCCAGCTTTTCAGTGTTTGTTCCGTTAAGTTTTAATATCGGTTGCAATTTGGCAATTGCTTCTTCGGATATCCCTTTTGAAGCTATTTCTTCGTTTACCTTATCCAGTCCGATTTTATCCATTTTATCAATGGCAACGGTGATATCGGTTATCTTTTCGGCTTCTCCGATAATTTCGGCAATCCCTGAAAGAATTTTACGGTTATTGATCTTAACAACGACATTGATTTTCAACCGGCGATAGATATCGTCCACAATCTGGATCAATTCAAGTTCATTCAACAACGAGTCACTCCCGACGACATCGACATCACACTGGTAAAATTCACGGTACCTGCCACGCTGAGGCCGGTCGGCACGCCATACAGGTTGAATCTGGTAGCGTTTGAACGGAAAGCTTATCTCATTCTGATGCTGTACCACAAAACGGGCAAAAGGCACTGTCAGATCATAACGCAATCCTTTTTCAGAAATCTTATTCGTTAGTTTCAGGCTGTTTCGTCCGAGCAATTCCCCGTCCTCCAGCCCATTCATATAATCTCCCGAATTCAGTATTTTGAAAAGTAATTTATCTCCTTCTTCACCATATTTTCCCATCAGGGTAGATAGATTTTCCATGGCCGGTGTTTCTATTTGCTGAAAGCCGTAAAGACGGAATACATCTTTTATCGTGTTGAATATATAATTACGGTTTGCCATTTCCTGTGGCGTAAAATCACGTGTTCCTTTTGGAATGGAAGGTTTTTGCATAATAAAATAAATAAAAGAACCCCTAACCCCTGAAGGGGATAAGAGTTTGATTAGTATAGGTTTTAAAATAAATAACTACAATGTTCTTATCAATAAGAGTTTCGTCAAGGTTTATTCTGTTAATTCATAGGATTCAACAAATTTCAATTCATTCAAAATTGCTTCATTGTGAAATGAAATCTGATCAAAAAGGACATGTGATTTAAGCCTTATAATTGTTTCTGCTTTTGATAAAACTCCTGATTCGAACAAAACAAGAGTTGCATATAAAGTATCGTTTGCTACTGCACCTTTAACAATATCATAAGAATGATTTCTGTTTTCTCTACGATTTAGCACAATAAAATCCAACCATTCTTCATTGGCAGACTTAAAATATTTTACTGTATATTCTTTATTATCAAGAATTTTATCATTTAATTCAAATACCGTAACAATAGCTTTTGAATCACGACCAATTCTGTTCTTTTTTATCAAGGCCCATTTTTCGGCCTGTTTCTTATTGGAGGTAGTATAAAATCCTTTGCCAAAATCCAATAGCCTTTGATGCTCAAGTATCAAAGGCTTATTAATTATCTCAATGCCTCCATGATATAGCTTCATTTTCGCTGTTCGATGAAATCATTAATCTCAGAAACAATATAATTTTTCCCCTGGGTATGTAATACATCATAACCGGACGATAAAAAATTAAAAACATGATATTGTTTAAAATCTCTTAGTGCAGATTTACCTGTAATCCCTTTGGCCATTTTATAATTTTCCAGGCAAAACAATTCAAATTGTTGAATTTTATTCAGTTTTATCATAATCTAAACAAAATCAGGATAAATAAAATCGCCCGTTTTTTTTTCGATTAAAAGCATATCAAAAAGTTTAGCTGAACTTAAATGCCACAATTTACTTTTTTCAATTGACAATGCATCATATAGTTTTGATTCATAGAGATATTGAAGTGCATCATCAAATTCCAATTGTTGTTTCTCAACAATCAATGAAATTAAATCCTCTACTTTGATTGGCATGATTGATTCAAATACACTTTCTTCCATATGATTTATTTTTGAGAATCAACTTTCAGATACAACATTCTGACGGACATTCAATAAGAATACAAATGTACACAAAACTTTTCATCTTGCTTTATCTCCGATTTGGCCATATTGATGATAAATTATCAGTTAATTTTTTTTGATTAAAACTCTGCATATTTTCTCAGTAGAACCTGTATTTTGCTTTACGTATTCACCTGCCATTTTCCCTGCAGGTTTATTATCTTTCAGAAGTCTGTCAAATTGTGCTTCCAACACAACATAATTCGGAATGGTAAAAGCACCGCCGACTGCTATTAATTCGCGTGCTTCACGGAACTTCAGGTAATTCGGACCAAAAACCACAGGAATGCCATATACTGCCGCTTCCAGGGTATTGTGGATTCCAACTCCAAACCCACCACCGATGTAGGCTACACCCGCATACCGGTAAATGGATGAGAGAACCCCAATGGTATCCACCACCAGGCAATTCGTTTGCCTGACATTTTCAGTAGTGGCTTCTGAATATCGCACAAACCGGCCATCCAATAACTTCGATATTGATAAAATGTGGGCACTGTGAACTTCGTGAGGAACGATAATCATTTTTATTTGTGGATGTAGCTTCAGATAGCGGACCAGTAATTCTTCATCGTTGGGCCATGTACTGCCGGCAACAATTACATTCGGTGAGTCCTTCACAAATTCCTCAATCAACGGAAGTTGTTTAGCCTGAGTAAATAAGTCGTACACTCTGTCGAAACGGGTATCACCACATATTGACGCATTTTTCAGTTGATGATTCTCCAACAAATCGAGTGATACTTTATCCTGTACAAAAATATGGCTGAATGTCCGTAACAGATTCAGGTACCATTTCCCATAGGCTTTAAAAAACACCTGTTCAGGACGAAATATTGCTGATATGCTAAAAACATCAATGTTGGCCTTTTTCAATTCCAACAGGTAATTCGGCCAGAACTCATATTTTATAAAGATGGCTTGCTTCGGTTTTACCAGATTTACAAAATCACGAGCATTCCCGGGTGTATCCAACGGCAAATAGGCAACAATGTCGGCACCGGCATAATTCTTTCTGACTTCATACCCCGAAGGCGAAAAGAAAGTCAATAGTATTTTAAGGTCCGGTTGAATTCTTTTTAATTGTTCAATGACAGGTCTGCCTTGCTCAAACTCACCCAAGGAGGCAGCGTGGAACCACACATATCCTGCCTTCGGATCGACTTTTTCTTTCAACAGGTTGAAAGCTTCGTGTTGCCCGTTGCGTAACAGCCTTGCCTTTTCATTGAAAAGCGAAGCCAGGAAAATCAAGGCTCCATAACAATAAATACCTATATTGTAAATCAGATTCATAATTTCACTCGTTGGTCCGTTGGCTGACGGAATTTTAAATGATATGCGTTGTATCAACCCCCTTTATTTTCAACTTTTTAAACTGAGTTGTGTTCTCAATTTGTTTGTAGCTCTAAAAAAAAACCGGATCTTTCAGCGCCTCTTTCAGTATCGTTGGACATTAAAAAAGAAAAGGCATCTCAAAACTAGTTTTGAAACGCCTTTTAAAGGTTTGAAAGCCAGAATTACTTTCTGATACCCAACTCTTTGATAACTGCACGATAGCGTGAAATTTCGGTGTCTTTCAAATAGTTGAGCAGACGACGACGTTTTCCTACCAGAATTACAAGAGAGCGTTCTGTACTATAATCTTTTTTGTTTGACTTCAAATGTTCAGTCAAATGGTTGATACGGTATGAAAACAATGCTATCTGGCCTTCAGATGAGCCAGTATCAGTGTTAGACTTTCCGTGTTTACCGAAGATTTCTTGCTTAATTTCAGCTGTTAAATACATGATATATAATTAATAATGAATAATTAATAATTAACAATGGATTGCTTTTACAGAAAACATTCATTCTTAATTTTGAGCTTGCAAAGATACCTTTTTATTTTAATAATTCGACCCTATCGACATTATTTTTTCAAAAAAACATCTCGTAATGAGCCATCTGCCCATTTCATAGTCCTTTTATCAAAGTAATACTTACAAAGGACAGTCACTGAAACTCCAATGAAAGAACCTGCAAGGACATCGATTGCAAAATGTTGTGACAGATAAATCCGGGAATATCCAACCAATACAGCCAGCACGAAATACAGAAAATGGATAGCGGGTCGTTTTGTAAAGAAGGCCAATGCCAGGAAGAATGCAAAGGCAGTGATGGTGTGACCCGAAGGAAAACTATGGGACGAATGCATATGCTCTCCAAGGATCTGATGCAATTGTATGTCCGGAAAATTTTGTTTAAAATACAGTATGGGACGTGGTTCATTCCAGGTTTGCTTAATAAGAATAGATACCAGACCCGTAGCAAGTTGCGAAACCAGGACAAAAAGAGCCATACGATACCTGTAAAACAGCAAACCGCCCACAACGGCATAGGGAATCCAGTCGCCTACAAAAGTATAATACCGGAAGAACACATCGGCTGCCGGAGAATTGAACGATATTATCCACAGGTGTAAGTTCGCTTTTTCGTTACAACCAATCAGGATAACCAACATCAAGACAAACAATAAATAAGGAATATAAAACGCACTGTATTTTTTCATGGTAAACCAATTAATTAAAAAACTCGAAAAAGATAATAATAACAACCCCCAAGCCCCTAAAGAGGCTGTGTAAAAACGAATAAAGTTGAATAGACTACTTACGAATTGAAAGTTCAGCTATTTTTTAAATAAGGAAAATAAGGTTAGGTTTGTGATTGATCGATTTTCTACTAAGGTTTAACACTTGAAAATAAGGTTTTTAAAGAATAGCGCCTTGTTTTCATTTGTCAACATCAGTAGAAATGAATCCTCACAATTTCTAAACTTTATTCCCCAATATATATATTAAGTATCAATTTGATAGTATTTGTTTTTTTAAATTTTCTTTTTTCACAGCACCTAAGCGAGTGCAACAAACCACAAACCTCTCAAACTCTTCAAACCCTTCAAACCCTTCAAACCTCTCAAACCTTTCTTCCCCGTAGCATCTCCCGCTTTCCCGGAGGCCCTGGCAACCGTTCAACCGCAAATCCGGCAGCCTGCATTGCCCTTCGCACATTCCCTTTGGCACAATAGGTGGTCAGAACTGCACCGGAATTACAATGTAAGTATATCTTTTCAAACAAGGTTTCACTCCACATTTCAGGTTGCTTCTCCGGTGAAAAGGCATCAAAATACACCACATCAAACTTATCCTTAAATACAAACCCTGTGAAATCGGCTTCAATTTTATTCAATGTAAAGAATGGAGTTACCGGCATTTCCACATTCCACCCGGCAGTATGCATTTTTTCAAATTCATGACGTCTACCGGGTGCCAGTTCTTCGGGGTAATTTAAAAGCAATGCCGTTTCTATTTCCACGGGATATAATTCAAGGGTTGTATAATGAATTTGCTTTTCACTCCCCTCCGCCTCCAGCAAAGTCAGGAATGCATTTAATCCTGTTCCGAAGCCTATTTCCAGTATCCTGATCTCCTTTTTCGGGCACTGTTTCAATCCGGCTTCAATAAAAATATGCCGCGACTCCTGTATGGCACCATGGGTAGAGTGGTAACATTCATCTATTTCCTGAACAAATAATGTATGCGACCCATCTTCGGTCAGTTTTAATTCTGTTTGCATATCTTCATTTTAAAATTCGTAAACAACACATCTATCTGAATATTATTCTTCGAATAACTTTATAACTCATTTAAAACAATGAATTACTTTAAATCAGAAAATAGCATTAAAAACTTATTGGTTTTTCAGATAGTTCCTGTGCTACTTACTGACTACAAAAATAGCCTATTATATTTCATCAGACAAGCCCTGGCAAAATGAAAGACAAGAATGTAGTTTCTTGTCAAAAAATTAATCTTCTCTTTGCTTTTTAAACCGGATTCTGTTGTTTTTTTCCCTCAGGATTATTAAATCAAATATCTTTATTAACGTCCAATATTTATTGGTCATTTATTGGGGGTTGGTAGGGGGTTGATTAGGGATTCAGAGGGCCGGGGCCCAACCAACCCCCAACCAACCCCCTACCAACCCCCAATAAACACCCAATCACTAATGGACGTTTTCATAGGAAAAACAGAGCGTTTTTGGTTGATGAGGTTGTTCAAAAAAGTGTGTCTTTATTATTAATCGAGAAAAAAGTAATAATTTCGGAAGAAGGGACAAAAAAAAAGACAACCGCTATTCCTATTAAAGGAACAGCGGTTGTCATAATTATGCAAAATGAATGAACTTAGTAGTTCTGTTTTTCCACTTCAAAATAAGCCTGCGGATGGGCACAGGTAGGACAAGCTTTAGGAGCTTCTTTCCCAACATAAACAGCACCACATTCGCGGCATTGCCAGGTAGTTTCTTCTTCACGGATAAAGACAGTACCTGCCTCTACGCGTGATTGCAACCTGCGATAGCGTTTTTCGTGCTGAGCTTCAACAGCAGCAATCTTGCGCCATGTTGCAGCAATATTGGAAAATCCTTCGGCTTCGGCCACATCGGCAAAATGAGGATACAAATCAGACCATTCTTCATTTTCCCCATCAGCCGCTTCTTTTAAGTTTACAGCTGTAGTCGAAATAATGCCGGCTGGATACTTGGCTGTAATTTCTACAGCTCCACCTTCCAGGTAAGTAAAGAATTTTTTGGCATGTTGTTTTTCCTGTTCAGCTGTTTCAAGGAAGATTGCTGAAATTTGTTCATAGCCTTCGGTTTTGGCTACCTTGGCAAAATACGTGTAACGCATACGGGCCTGACTTTCGCCGGCAAATGATTTCAGTAAATTCTTTTCGGTTTCTGTACCTTTAATACTTTTCATTTTAATGGAGTTTTAATAAGTTGACTTATATATGATTTTTAAAAGAAAATACTATGTTATACTGCAAAGATAAGAAATAAAAAAAACTTAGAGTATGATCACTCTTCTTTCTTTTGTGTGATCTTCAATAAAAACGAACTTACAGCAGGATAATTAGTAAGAATTAAATATCCTGACAACAAATTCACAAAACTAGTTGCCCAAATGTAATCGTTTTGAGAAGTGTAACTAACAGTATCACTTAAATTCATGGAAAATTTCAACTTCAAGAAATTATAGGATTGATTAATAAAAGGAGAAATATTATTGACAATAAGAATGCAACTAACAATTATCAATGCTAATTTTATAATATTTCCGATATTGAAATTTGAAAATTCAATTCTGTCTTCATCAAAACCTTTATCAAGTTTTAATAAAGAAATAACTTTATCGGTATAGAATACCAAAGAGACAAATAATGAGATACATATCACAAAATAGCTAAGGGCATAAGGAAGATAAGTAGAATTGAATTCCTTAAAAAACACAGAGATTAAATATGGCAACTGGGCATACAATGTTGTAACAATCCAGTATAGCCCTATTAATTTAATGATAATCCGAAAGAAGTCTTTTTTTATCATTGCATTTTAATTTAAAGATGAGTATTAGTTCCCAAAATTAACTATTAATCTTTAAGTTGCAATATAAAAGTAAATTAATTCTGTTTCTACATGGAAAATTGCATCCTCCTTTTAAATCCGTATCTTTGCATTCTCAAATAACTCACTAAAAATATGATCAGTTACCTGCAAGTAGAGAATCTCACCAAATCGTTTGGTGACAACCTGCTTTTTGAAAATATATCCTTCGGAATTGCCGACAACCAACGCATGGCATTAATCGCCAAAAACGGTACCGGAAAAACCACCTTACTCAACATTTTATCCGGAAAAGAAGATTACGAGAGTGGAACCATTTCATTCAAACGTGATTTACGCATTGCCTACCTGGATCAGGATCCTGACTTTCCAAAAGAACTGACCGTTTTGGATGCCTGCCTGCAAACAGACAGTGAAGCGGTACGAACCATTGCCAGGTATGAACGGTGCATGTTGTCGAATGATCATTCGGATCTGGATGAAATACTTGCCAATATGGATTTGAATAAAGCCTGGGATTACGAACAACGGATCACCCAGATTTTAGGCAAGCTTAAGATTACCAATTTAGATCAGTTGATTGGTGAGCTTTCGGGAGGTCAACTAAAACGGGTTGCACTGGCGAACGTATTGATCGGGGAACCTGATTTGCTGATTCTGGATGAACCTACCAATCACCTCGACCTTGAAATGGTAGAATGGTTGGAAGATTTCCTGAAACGTTCGAACATGGCTTTATTGATGGTGACTCACGACCGGTACTTTCTCGATCGTGTCTGTACGAATATCCTGGAAATTGAGCATCAGGCGATGTACCAATACAATGGGAATTACAGTTATTACCTGGAAAAACGTCAGGAAAGGATTGAATCGTTCAACGCTGAAAGCGAACGCACGGTAAACTTATACCGTAAGGAACTGGAATGGATGCGACGTCAGCCACAGGCACGTGCTACCAAAGCCAAATCACGTATCGACAGTTTTTATGAAATAGAGGAACGTGCTAAACTGCGTCACAACAACGACACCGTACAACTTGACGTAAAAGCGAGTTACCTCGGCTCCAAAATATTTGAAGCCAAATATGTTTGCAAGGCATACGGCGACCTTAAAATTCTGGATAATTTCTATTATAACTTTGCCCGATATGAGAAAATGGGCATCGTAGGCAAGAATGGAACCGGTAAATCGACGTTCTTAAAAATGTTACTGGGCGAAGTAAAACCCGATAGCGGATCGTTTGATATCGGCGAAACGGTTGTGTTTGGATATTACAGCCAGGACGGCCTTGCGTTTGACGAACAGATGAAAGTGATAGACGTTGTTACGGATATTGCTGAAGAAGTAGATTTAGGCAACGGCAAAAAAATGACAGCTTCGCAATTTCTGTTACACTTTTTGTTTACTCCTGAAACACAATACAACTATGTGTATAAACTGAGCGGTGGTGAAAAACGACGGCTATACCTTTGCACCGTACTCATGCGTAATCCAAACTTCCTGGTACTGGATGAACCGACAAACGACCTTGACATTATGACCTTAAACATCCTCGAAGAATACCTTCGTGCATTTAAGGGTTGTGTGATTGTGGTGAGCCATGACCGGTACTTTATGGATAAAGTGGTCGATCATTTAATGGTATTCAAGGGCGATGCCGAATTAAAAGACTTTCCGGGCAACTATACCGACTATCGCGAATGGAATGAATTGCTCGAAGAACAGGAAAAAGAAGAAAAGAAAAAAGCAAAGTCGAAAACATCCAACTCGAAGGTTCATGCTGCACCCAAAGAAAAAGTAAGCAAACAGAGCTTCAAGGATAAGCAGGAATTTGAAACCCTTGAAAAATTAATTCCACAACTTGAATCAGAAAAAGTTGACATTGAAAGCCAGCTTGCATCCGGAAAATTGAGCACCGCTGAGATTGTAAAAGTATCACAACGACATGCCGAAGTAAGCAGTTTGATTGATGAAAAGACGATGAGATGGTTGGAATTAAGTGAAGTTTAAGAACCCTGTCGACAAAAGAAAGAATTATTATCTATCAGTACGCAAATGTTTACTTAGTTGAAAAAATGATTTGACAACCCGGTCAAATCAAAGATGTGAATATAATTTATTCCTTTTCCGGTATTTTCCAGTAGAATTTCGGATAGAGCAAGAGACCATCCATTCTTTGAATTGAAAATAATTTCAATTCATCATTCAGTATACCCAAAATAATTTTCATACATCAATGATTTTAACGGTTTAAACATTCTATAAACCGCTGAATTATTGTTGACTAGCCCTCTGTTTTGCATAAATTTCTATTAAATTAAACAACACACATCAATTTCGGTTAATTTCATTAACTTTGGGGGGTATTTTAAACCTTATTGATTTATGAAAAAATTCTTACCCCTGCTTATCACACTGATTTTGTGTTGTAATACATCCTTTGCAAAACCGGTATTGACAAGTTCAAAATACCTGATATCCAGTCTTTACGACGGAGCCACAGGGACTGTCAGTCCGGGAAACAGTACGTACCAATTGGCCTATTTTCCTGACAGAAGTACTGAAACGGCAACTGCGTCCGACTACTGGATCATAAAGAACCTTGGAGGATTGGAATATACTTTTCAAAATTCATCAACATTGAAATACATCCGGTATGATGGGACAGCTGTCGATCGCGCTGCTCTTGTGATGTCGGATACACTCGTGGCCGACAAATCGACCTCTTTCACCCTGGAGTTGAAAATGGCTAACAATTTATGTTATTACATAATCCGTTCAGTTGTAAACACAGCCAAAATATGGGATCGTAGAGTACAAATACAGGGTACCATTTACCCGGTTGGAGTGTACAACGGTGCCGGTGGGGACATTGAATCGTTTGTATTTTACGATTCGGAAGGCAATCCGATTACCGATGATGGGAAAACACCGGCAGTAATGCCCAAGGCCACTCAAACCTTAGGAGCTTTTAGCAGCTATCTCAGCGCATTGACTTTTGATGGAAAAGTTCCTGTTGTCGACACCTCAAAAAAAGAATTTTATATTACCGTTCCTGAAGATAAAATGAATTCGTACCTGAATATGAAAGTCAATTACACCTTCAATAACCCGGCATACAGTTTATATCTAAATAACTCACTGGTAACCAGTGGCATTGATTTCAGATACCTGGCAAGTTCGCAGAAAGTGCAGATTGAAATTCGTAACGGGTCAACAGTGATTTCAACGGGATCTTTTATAGTGAGTTGCCTTCCATTTATTCAGTTATATTCGGATGCTGAATTCGGGGCAGTGTACAATTTAGGCCGGATTTCGGTAACTGAACCGTCAAACAGTTTACCCTCCGAGATTCTGCTTTCGGGGATTAAATTAAGAGGCGATTATGCTTCACGCGTGGATAAGAAATCCTATGCGATAAAACTTAAAGCAACTGATGGTGAGACGTCACTGGACCGGTCTTTTTATGGACTGAGAAGTGACAACAACTGGATTTTAGATGCCATGTATATTGATCCGGGACGTATGAGGAACCGTGTTTCTACGGATTTATGGAATGAATTTTCGACACGTCCGTATTATGCAGCCAATGAACCGGATATGGTAAACGGTACACGTGGAAATTTTGTAGAAGTATTTATTAATGACTCCTACAACGGATTGTATTGTATGACCGAAAAGATAGACCGAAAACAATTAAACCTTAAAAAGCTCAAGTATTCGGCTGATTTGAGTAGTGTAACACAACGGGGAGCGTTGTACAAAGCAGACAATTGGTCGATCGGAACACAGTTGGGAAATCAGGTTACCTGGGGGACCAATATTTTACCTACCTACGATAATAAATCTGAAGTATGGACTGCATTTAGTGTAAAATACCCTGATCTTGGCGATGGCGAACCGGTTGAATGGAAGCCGGCATTTGATGCTGTAACCGTACCTTACTGGAAAACCAGTGATCAAGTATTTACCTCGAAAGTGTCCACTTATTTTGATTTACCTGTTTTTATCGATTATTACCTGTTTCTCGACTTGTTGCTGGCAACCGATAATCACGGAAAAAACTATTACCTGTCGGTCTATGATCAAACGGTTTCACCCAAAGTGAGTCTGACTCCCTGGGATCTGGATGGCGTCTGGGGACGACGGTGGGATGGTTCATCCTATTTAACCGGGGCCGCTCAATCTTTTGAAACATACACTAAAAACAACGAACCACAACAGAATAACCTGTATCTCCGTATGATGGCCTCAAATATCGAAGGGTTTAATGACAAATTAAAGAGTCGTTACAAAGACCTACGTGGGACCTATTTTTCTTATACCGGTTTGATGGCAAGATTTCAGAAATATTGTGGGTCGTTTAATAAAAGCGGCGTGAGTGTCCGTGAAAAATCGCGTTGGAACATTCAGGATATTAATCTTGAAATGACCTTTTTATCCAATTGGATTACTGACCGTTTAAATTATCTGGATATTCAATATCTCAAATCAAAATATACTGACATTCCTGAAATCATTCAACAGGCGGTTATACTTTCACCTAACCCGGTTATCAACATGGTGATGGTTTATAACATCAAGGCCGGAGAGATTATACAGGTTTTTTCGATTCAGGGTACTGCATTGTCACGTACAATTTCGGAGGGAAGCAATACAATGATAGATATGACCGGATATACACCGGGAATTTATTTCATTAAAGCCGGAAACTGTATTTCTAAAGTGATAAAGAGATAATACGGCTAAATTCCGGTAACACAATAACTCTCTTTACAATTCTCGTTATACGGGAAACTTAGCAGGCAATATTTCGGTTTTCAGTCAACAAATGGACAATAAACGATGTTAAATAGGTCGATAGGCATTTATATACCATAAACAGGGTATATAAAATACCGCATCTTTGCGATTGTGAAGATGCAATTATTGCCGTATTTTTGCATCATAAAAATAAACAAACCCAAAATTTTTATTATCATGGCAAAAATAGCTAAAGATTTAACCGAACTAATCGGGAATACTCCCCTAGTTCATTTGGCAAATTACAGTGCAAAGAAAGGCCTTGAAGCCACCGTTATCGCAAAACTTGAATCATTTAATCCTGCAGGTTGCGTAAAAGAACGTATTGCATTATCGATGATTGAAGATGCTGAAAAGGCCGGAAAGTTAAAGGCCGGAATTGAAATAATTGAACCTACCAGTGGAAATACAGGTATTGGATTAGCAATGGTAGCAGCCATTAAAGGATATAAACTTACGCTTACTATGCCCGAAACAATGAGCATCGAACGCAGGAATCTTTTAAAAGCATTCGGAGCAAATCTTGTTTTGACTCCCGGAGCAACCGGCATGAAAGGTGCAATCGCCCGTGCATTGGAATTAAAAGAAGAAAACCCGGCATCATTTATACCACAACAATTTGATAACCCTTCCAACCCCGATATTCACAAAAAGACAACCGGCGAAGAAATATGGCGTGATACCGATGGTAAAGTTGATATTTTTGTTGCAGGTGTTGGTACCGGCGGAACCGTTAGCGGTGTAGGCAGATCATTAAAAGCCCATAATCCAAACGTAAAAATTATAGCCGTTGAACCTTCCGATTCACCTGTACTTTCAGGAGGAAATCCCGGCCCACATAAAATTCAGGGAATTGGTGCAGGTTTCATACCTAAAAATTACGATGCCAGTGTGGTTGACGAAATCATTCAGGTCAGCAACGACAATGCCATTCTGACTTCACGCCAGTTAGCACAACAAGAAGGTCTGTTGGTTGGAATCTCTTCGGGAGCAGCAGCTTATGCGGCAACGATATTGGCTCAACGTCCCGAAAACAAAGGAAAAGTAATTGTAGCTTTACTTCCGGATACCGGCGAACGTTATCTTTCTACATTGCTTTATGCATTTGAAGAATATCCACTTTAATCAGGAGTAAGAGGTAAGAAAGTAAGAAATTTGCATTTTTTCCTTTTCAAACAAAATCATTATACAATAATAAAAATAACAATAAAAATCAGGTAGAAAGAGAGTATCTTTAATCATTCCGATGCTTGTCACTTACTTTTTTACCTCTTACCACTAAAAATATGGCTGATAATAATTTAAAATTCGAGACTCTGCAGGTACATGCAGGACAGGTAGTAGACGGAACCACTCATGCCCGGGCAGTTCCTATATATCAGACAAGTTCATACGTATTTGATGATGCAGCTGATGGAGCTGACTTATTTGCATTGCGCAAATTTGGAAACATTTACACCCGGTTGATGAATCCAACCACTGATGTTTTTGAAAAACGAATTGCTGCCCTTGAAGGCGGTGTATCGGCTTTGGCAACTTCGTCGGGACAGTCGGCACAATTCATTGCCCTGAATAACATCGTTGAAGCAGGTGACAATTTTATTTCGACATCCCATCTATACGGTGGTACTTATAATCAATTTAAAAATCAGTTTAAACGTCTTGGTGTAGATGTCCGTTTTACTCCAAGTGATGAACCTGTCGAGTTTGAGAAACTGATCGATGATAAAACCAAAGCATTGTACCTCGAAACAATTGGGAATCCTGATTTAAACATTCCTGACTTTGATGCTATTGCTGCTGTTGCCGACAAACACGGCATTCCGCTTATTGTGGACAATACTTTTGGTGCAGGTGGATATTTGTTCCGTCCGTTGGAACATGGTGCCAGTGTAGTAGTTGAAAGTGCAACAAAATGGATTGGCGGTCACGGGACCTCTTTAGGAGGTGTCATAATAGACAGCGGAAAATTCAACTGGGGAAATGGAAAGTTCAGAGCTTTCACCGAACCTACTGACAGTTATCACGGATTAGTATTTTGGGACGTTTTTGGAGCCAATGGTCCTTTCGGTAACATCGCATTCAACATGCGGGCTCGCGTAGAAGGACTTCGTGACTGGGGGAATACAATTAGTCCGTTCAACTCTTTTTTGCTCATACAGGGTCTTGAAACGCTTTCTTTGCGTGTTGAACGCCATGTAGAGAATGCACTGGAACTGGCAACATGGCTGGAGAAACATCCACAAGTGGAATACGTCAATTATCCCGGATTGAAAAGCAGTCCATATCATGCATTGGCTACTAAATATCTGAAAAAAGGTTTTGGAGGAGTACTTTCATTCAAACTGAAAGGAGATCCGATAAAAGCCGACAATCTTATCAATAATCTGAAACTGATTAGCCACCTTGCCAATGTAGGAGATGCTAAATCACTGATCATTCATCCGGCAGCTACAACTCATGAACAACTCTCACCGGAAGATAAAATTGCCGCAGGAGTTTTCCCTGGATTGTTACGTATCTCTGTAGGAATTGAAAACATTGTTGATATCAAAGCTGATCTGGAACAGGCATTCGCAGCTATAAAATAATAAATTAAGGTATATACAAACAAAGATTGTTTTTAGTTAGTTTTTAGTTAGTAATACGTAGTATCAATTGCATCCCAAAGAATCGGGGTGCAATTTTTTTTATATCGCATGTGGTAATACTACTTATGCAGCAATTCTCTGAGAATATCCAGTTTGTATTTAGATTTGTCAGATCAATGTATGTTCGTCCTGTTTGATTATTTATAGATTCAGATACTGCATATTGATTTCATATCTAGTTGTGACCTAGCCTTTGTTACAATTAATGCAAAAAAAGACCGACAGTAAACTATCGGTCTTACCTTTTATATTTTAAGCTAAAAAAAAGGAACCGTTTGCCACATAATTAAACAACACGACATCACAATTTACCTTTGACACCTTCACTTTAAGAGGGTATTCTATGCACCGGTTGAATCAACAACTTCTTCAGAAAGGAGGAAGCTGTATTGAATCGATTTCTATAAATCTTTCGAGTCTTAACTTAGTTGTAAAATTCAGTAGGATTTACAGGATTTAAGACCAATTCCATAAAGATATTGCATCGAATACGATTGGTTGCATTATGGACATCAAATTCTATCGGAATTTCCTGAAAGCCCAGCTTCCGATACAGGGCTACAGAAGCTTCCATTTTGGTATTTCCTTCAAGAACAATACGTGCGAATCCACGGTCTTTTGCTTTTGCTATGAATGCCTGTCCGAGTTTATAACCGATCCCTTGTCGTCGATATTGAGGATCGACCACCATTTTAACCAGTTCACAGGTCAATCCATCTCTGATTAACAAGGTACAGGCACCAACAGGTTTGTTATTATACAAAGCGATAAAAATAGTACCTCCTTTATCAAGGATATACTTTTGTGGATCACTTAGAAACTTGATATCCGATTCTTCCAACTGAAAGTTAGTGGTAATCCACTCTTCATTAAGTCTTTTAAATTCTTCAGCAAATGCCATGACATTTGATCTGACATCAATTACTACATTCATATCCAATTGTATTAATTTAAATGAATATGCGAAATCTTAAGAATTAAATTTTCCGCTTGTAGTCTTTAATAAGTATCCGGTATCGTTCGGCTTAAATGCCTAATCCATCGAAGAATGAACTTACAATCGCTTTTTGTTGCAGGATCTTAGAACCGGGAGGCACACTGTTGGTAAGCCATACATTTCCACCAATCGTTGAATCTTTCCCTATTGTTATCCGTCCTAAGATACTTGCGTTAGCATATACCACAACGTTATCTTCAAGTATCGGATGACGGGGAATATTCAACGGTAATCCGTTTTCATCCATACGTATTCTGATGGCACCTAATGTTACACCCTGATATAACCGCACATGATTTCCAATGATACAGGTCTCTCCAATCACAATCCCTGTGCCATGGTCAATACTGAAATATTCGCCGATTTGTGCACCGGGATGAATATCTATCCCTGTTTCGGAGTGTGCTAATTCAGAGATTACCCTTGGAATAACCGGAACGCCAAGAGTTAGCAGTTCATGGGCTACCCTGTGGTTGAATACAGCACGAATAGATGGATAACAAAAGATAATCTCACCATAATTGTGAGCAGCCGGATCGCCATCAAAGGTTGCCTTAATATCTGTTGAGAGCAATCGTTTTATTTCCGGGATTTTATTGATAAAAGAAAGAGCAGCTTCCGAAGCCTTACGACCTGATTGCCCGTTGTCATTTTCTTTTGAATTAAATCGCAGTCCGTTCAATATTTGCTCTTTCAACAAAACATACAATCTTTCAATTTTCACCCCTAAATGGAATTCTAAGGTATTTGAATTTACAATTACTTCACCGAAATATCCCGGGAAAATAATGGCACGTAGTAATTCAACTGTTTCATGAAGGGTTTGTAATGAAGGTAAGGGTTTGTAATGTTGGGGTATATATTCATATTCAGGCATGTCATTTTGGGTTAACAACAAAATATTTTTTTGCAAAACTTCCATAGTTTCAGTTTTCATAATCAAAATTATTTAATTTGTATATTAGAAATGATATTTTAAACCTGAATTGAACCATCATTTTTCAGGTTCTCTTACAGTGACAAAGGTAAGCATTCGCATATTTAATCAGAATACCGTAAGTAAGGCATTTCTATACCCTATTCGTGGTATGAGTTGATATTTTTCATTCCACGCCGGTATCGTTAATCTCATTTATTAAGTCTTTTGCGTCAGTACTTTCTTTAAAAATATAGTTTCTATTCAATTCAGTAACTACTAAATCCAGTACTGAAGATGAGAATAAAGATTTGTAAAGTTTAACTGTGTGACCTTGTCCTGGAATATAATTATAAATTTAATAATTGGAATATATAAATTCACTTTGTATAACTTATATTGCACACTTCTAACAACAAAACAGGCTGAATCGTTCGTGAATCAGCCTGCTTTTTTCCATAAATAGTATTATATTATTTCTCCGCTTCCAATACAGATTTCAGATTGAGCATCATAAATCACTCCAAATTGTCCGGGTGCTATACCCTGAAGCTTGTTTTCAGATAATAAATGAACTCCCTGTGGAGATGATATAATTTTTCCACGCGTAAAATCGGGAGTATGTCTTATTTTAAAAGTAACATCTATTTCTTGTGGACTAACTTCCCATGGATTATCAGCAATAAAATGAAAATCACGCATTGAAAATTCATATCCATACTGTGTTGCTACATCAAAACCTTTTGAAGCATACACAATATTTGCCTCAACATCTTTTTTAATAACATACCAAGGACCTCCAGACAGGCCTAACCCTTTGCGTTGACCCACTGTATGGAACCAGTATCCATTGTGAGTCCCAAGTATTTTTCCTGTTTCAAATTCGACAACAGGACCTGTTTTTTCACCTAAATAACGACGAATAAAATCATTGTAGTTGACTTTACCCAGGAAGCAGATTCCCTGGCTATCCTGACGTTTTGCGCTTGGAAGTTCAGCTTTCAGGGCAATTTCACGTACTTCATGTTTCATCAGCTTACCAATGGGGAACATTAGTTTAGACACCTGAAGCGAATCAATCTGAGCCAAAAAGTCGGTTTGATCTTTAATAGGATCTTTGGCAGTACCAAGAAAAACCTTCCCATCTTTTTCAATCGTTGTGGCATAGTGACCGGTGGCGGTTTTATCAAAATCCTTACCTACACGTTGTTCAAATACACCAAATTTTATCAGTTTATTACACATGACATCGGGATTTGGAGTTAATCCTAGTTTTACCTTGTCAATTGTGTAGGAAACCACATTATCCCAGTAGTCTTTATGTAAATCGACAATTTCGAGTTTACATCCATATTTTCTGGCGATAAGAGTGGCCATTTCTATATCTTCTTCCGAGGAACAATGTAATAATTCGTCATCATCCAGTCCAATTTTTATATAGAATAAAGTAGGGGTAAAACCGGCCTCTTTTAAAAGGTGTACAACTACCGAACTATCCACTCCACCCGACAATAATGTTGCTATATTCATCAAATAAATTAAAAATAATTGTTGTTTTTAAAAAGTGTTTGTAGGAGGCTTGTTAAAGTATGAATTAATTGGAACGAGCCGTTTAAATATAATACTCTGCCATGTCAACAATACCTGCCCTCATGGCGTATTTTGTAGCTTCATGTACATTATTCACTTCGATTTTGCGGAATATATTTTTTCGGTGTGTCATAATCGTATGCGCACTTACATTTCTATGGGATGCAATTTCTTTCGTAGTTTTCCCTAAAGCCATTTCTTTTAAAATTTCCTGTTCAGTAACAGTAAGTACCTGTCTTGCATTTATGGTCTGAACATTTTTACTGTTATCGAGAAGTAAATTGCTTACGTGACTGCAAATATATCTAAATCCTCTGTAAGCTTCTTTGATAGCGGTTCCAATTTCTTCTTTCGTTGAGTCCTTCATTAATACACTAAAAGAACGGGTATTGTATAACAGTGACCGAAGAAATTCATCACTCAACTCATCCGAAAACAATATCCAGTCAACCTGTTCAAATCTGCTTTGTAAAATCAATAATTCGTTTACACTTTCAAAATCAAAGAGAGTATAATCGAGGATCACCATGGATGACGGGAAACTTATCAATTGACTAATAAGCATTTTCTTTTCTGATACATCGGTTATTTCAGAAAGTTCAACATGATTATTCAGCAAATAATGCCATCCGGCATTTGAGATATCCTGATTATCGGCAACAATTATATTTCTCATATTATTTCTATTACAAATAAATATATAAAAATTCTCGCTGTAAAATTACAGATTAAAAATGCTAATCCAACTATTACATAAAAAAAGACGACAAAAGCCGTCTTTTTTTATTATAAATATTGTTTGAAGGTAAAAACACCTCTTAATTATCTATTAATATTCCCAAAGGTCTTGTTCGAAATTTAAAAGTTCTGTTTCAATTCTTTTTTGCTCTTTTCTGATTTTAGAAGGATCTACTAAATATTGCAATAGCATTCTGTTGTTTAAATTATTATCTCCTAAAAGGTAATCCGAATAGAACTTTTGCGCGAAAAATTCATCATAAGTCAGACGTTGTGTATTGTTTCCGTTCGGAATAACATATTGCCTAGCCAAATACGGACGTAACTCATTAAACGAGAACCAACATAATACTGAACTTTGGAAATAGCTCCATTTATCAATTGAATTATCTAAGGTTACATTTTGTTCTGTTAATGCATATAATGGTGCAATAGCCACAATTTGAGAATATAAACGGGATGTATGTTTGTCAAATAACACAATTTCCTGTACTAAAAATTTCAACTGATTTTTTACATAATCTTTATAAGCATAACTCGATAAAATGGGTTGTTGAGTTATTGAATCGCTTACAATCAAAGGTGTTTTTCTAATCGTGTTATTAATAGTGTCTTTCTCACAAATCTGAAAAATATTTTTAAGACTGTCCTTTGATATCGCACGAAATATAGGTTGAATATCACGTTCAACTTTTTCATAGGCTTTCAAAGAATCTTTTATAGCAGCATCCATAATAACCCGAAACAGACTTTTATATTCATCATTGGGGATAACAGGAAAATAAAGCTGATAATTTTGTTTATCCCGCATATCAATAACACGGTAAACAATACGTGACCATACTACATCATCATATCTATGATTCATTACAGCTATCGTGTCTGCCATTGAATTCATCGATGTCGTCTGAAGAGCTACCGTTCCGTTTTTTTCAAAGAAAGGCAATTCAGTCTGCTGTGCCGCAACATAATTTGAAAAGAATGATATGGTAATAACCAATGAGACAATCAAAAATTTTTTCATATAATCATTTATTTATATATTCTAAATTATTTCAATTCTAAAGTTGAATCGCAATTGAGCCTAAGTCTCGTTGTAAATTATCCGGTCCTTCTGCTCTAATATTATTTATCATTAGAATGTCGCCTTTAATTAATTTTTCTAAAAAGTTAGAATTCATACGTGATCCACCAACCTGAAGAGGTGAAATACCTTTGGCTAACATGGTAAACGAAGTTATTCTGAATTTTGCTTTTATTAATTCATCTTTTCCGTAACTTGCAACTAAAGCCGAAGTTCTTAAAACTCCTGGAGACATAAATCCTCCTCTTATAGGTTTAGCTCCGGGATCAGACGGTTGAATAAATGCTTTTGGATCAGGAAGGTATTTAACACGATATGCACCGCCACCCATTTTCCTCATTTTGCCTTCTACTTTTGCCCAGACTTCGATATTAATTTCATCATCCCTCGAGGGTTGAATCATATATCTGCTGCCTTCTTTGCGTGCACTTCCTCCAATGACACGAACTGCAACATTTTCGGTTGCAACACCGGGTACCGAAACGCTGAATTTATTGTCAATCCCACGATATACAACATTCAGATCTTCGTTGGACAGAGTTGCGGAAGGTTCTCCTACAATATAACTACTTTTAAATGGTCGTACCATGACACTACCATCCGGACCTTTTAAACTAATCTGCCCGGTATAAGAGATAACACCCAACTTACTAGTTGTAACTTCATACAATCCTTTTTCGCCTAATCTTTGTCCATTTACGTAGAAATCGGGTTTTTGAGTTGTATCCATAGCCGATAATACAATTTGAGCGCTGTATTTTTCGCCTCGAATCACATATGGTGTATTCGGTACAACTAATGCAGTAATTTTATTGACCCTGATATCAGCCACATCCGTCTGTCCTTTTAAATACTGAATTATTTCAGCTTCCGAAGAACGCACATCACTCTGGTATTTAGTAAGAATAGTTACAACAGCAGATAAGGGCATTCCTTCAAATAATGCTTCTTCCCATCTTTTACCATCCCTTGTTTTTCCGGTCGCAAAAATCGATTGATACATTTTTTGTTTCGATGGATTATTTACGGATAAGTTCACCAGGAATTCGCGATATTTATCAATTTCTTGTTTTAATTTTTTACCATGTCCATTCACCATTCCATATTGAGCGGCTTTGTCCAGGTTATCTTTAGCTTGGATCTGTTTTACATAAGCACTATCATTCGCTTCTTCCTTATCAGCTAGTCGTATGATTTGCACCTTAAAATTCTCGATGTATTTATAAATTTCATCAGAATTTTTCTTCACAGTTTTAGCCTTATCAAGCCACTCACGCACTTTTGCGGGATTTTTGTCGAATAAATTTTGAAAATCAGCATATAAAGATTTGTTCCTTAATTCAGCTGATTCAATTGTTTTATGTAAACTATTATCCACCATTGTAAACCCATTCAAAATTTCACTTGACACATTTAAAGCTAACATCGCTGTTAACACTAAATACATCATGCCTATCATTTTTTGTCTGGGCGTTTCAGCACAATTTTTAGCTCCACTCATTGGAATTCTTCTTTAATTTTTAGGTTCTGTAAAATTCCCCGGGATTTATCCTAAAGCATTGAGCATATTACCATATACATGGTTTAAATCGGCAATTTGTTTTGCCAGTTTAGTTGTACCATCTTTATAACTTTCAGTTTCAACTACTGCAATGGTAGTTGCTGATTTCATTTTTTGAACATCACCTACAATTGCATTTAATTCATCATTAACTGTTCTTAACCGTTCTGTTTGTTGGGTAATTCCTTCAGTTTGTGCCTGTATATTCTTCAATTGAATTTCATAAATCGAATTAATTGACGAAAGGTTTTTATTAATATTATCCACCTTACCGGCATACAGTTTTGTGTTTTTTTCTACGGCTTCCATACCATCGGATATTCCCTGGTAAGAATTTGATAAAAGTCCGGTTGCTGTGTTTAAAGTTTCCTGATTTTTAATAAACTTCTGTGTCGACTGAACTGCTCCGTCTATATTCTTCACAAAGATATCAGTTGCACCAACTACATTTGACAAACTACTAAATTGTTGAGCGGTAGCTGTCAGGTTTTTTATGCCTTCAGATAGTTTCTTGACATCTTCATCATTTATTGTTTCTGAGTAGTTAAGACCAACTGAACGCGATGGACTGGAAACAACTCCTACACTTTGATTTGGATTTTGATTTGCAGTGGAACTATTTCCCGAAATTAGACCATTTGAAGTGCCTTCAAAGTCATACACTTTATCCCAGTCATAGTCTTTATGAGGTTGATCAAAAATCCCTAAAGCGAATAAAAAGGCTTCAACGGACATTCCGATTCCCAACATTTGTCCTGCATAGGGTAAATGTAATATTTTAAACATTGCGCCAATAATAACAACTGAAGCTCCTATACTATAGGCAGCTGCTAATTTTTGTTTTACTTCGGGTGAATTCCACCAAATATCAAATTTTGATTTATTCTCTGACATTTTTTTTGTTATTTAATTTTAAAAGGGATACTATTGTTATTCCCCATTATATGAACGTACACAACGGAAACCAATGTAAGGACGGCTTTCATTTTGGTACTCATAAGTTTTTACACCACATTGTAAGTAATAAGCTATATCTTTCCAGGAACCACCTTTAATTACTTTTCGTTTCAAAACATCGGGGTCATCATTTTTAGCGTTGTATTGGAAACTCGGGTTCATATCCGAAACCAATAAACTACTGGACACATCATAAGCCGAAGAAGTCCACTCAGCCACATTACCAGCCATATCAAACAAACCGAAATCGTTTGGAGGATACGACGCTACTTTCATTGTAGTTGCACCCATATCATCAGTGTAACTACCGCGCATAGGTTTAAAGTTTGCCATAAAACAACCTGTTTTATCACGTACATAATTACCACCCCAAGGATATAGAGCCATTTTCCTGCCACCACGTGCTGCATATTCCCATTCAGCTTCAGTTGGTAACCGATAATCCTGACCTCCTATAGTATTTGCGCTGTTAAATAATTGAGTTCTCCATTGACAAAATGCCTGTGCCTGTTCCCAGGTAACACCGACTACAGGATAATGCGAAAATCCCGGATGAGAAAAATACATACGCATCTTTGGATCATTGTAAGAATATTGAAAATCGCGCAACCACATAATCGTATCAGGATAAACATTTACAATACGGGTTGAGATCAAATCTTTTCGGGTAGTAATCTTTCTGATAATTGTTTTGTTAATTATCACTCCATTATCGACATATGAAGTATCTACACGTGCTTTTGCTCCTTTTGGATAGGCCCCGGTATTCACATCATATTTATTTTTGGGTAATGCAGCCTGGTCATAATTAATCCATTCATATTTGTACTGAAGTTTGCTTGGATCGATTTGTTTTTTAAAGCCCAGGGCATTGTTATCATTGTAATACATGGATTCAAGAATTGTTCTAATTTCTTCATCTTTCGTATTCCATGGTAATTTGATTTTCCAATTTAAACGCGCGGTTTCAGGACTTGCGTCATCTGTTTGATTTTTAAATTTCAGTCTGTATTCATCCTTACCTGCCACAACAAGTTGCCGCAATACAATTGAGTCACGAACCCAAAATACAAATTGCTTGTATTTATCGTTTGTAATTTCAGTTTCATCCATCCAAAACGCATCTACTGAAACATTGATAGATTTATCATTAATTGCTCCGATAGCAGACTGATCGTTAGCTCCCATCATAAAAGACCCCCTTTTGATAAAGACCATACCATACGGTTGTGGTTCAAAAAATTTGCCTTTGGTTCCAAGACCCGTTAATTCGCCTGCTGGTTTGTTGCAAGCAGCAAGCAGGATAGTCAGTACTATAATTATCAGATTTTTTTTCATTCTTGTGCCATTTATTTATTGAAATAAAAACTGTGATTTTATTAGTTGTTTATAATAGTAATAATAAATTCGTTATAATATTCTTATGCTCTTATATTTGTTGTTCCTCTTCCCAAATATGTATTCAAAACTGTACATTACAATTATTTCATGTGATCCTGAACTAACAGTAATTATTTTTGATGTTGGCAGATCGTAAGAATAACCGATTGATAATCCACCTGCAATATTTATTCCTGCTAATGCAACTAATGCATCCTGTACGCGGTATGATAATCCACCCCAATACTTATTATCATATTCCAAACGGGATGAAAGATCTAATTGCCAGGAAGTATAATCAGTTTTAAATAGAGTACTTGGTTTTAATACATATTTCGGATTAGCCAGGTTAAAATTATAGCCTCCTGTCAGAAATAGAGTACCAAATTCTTTAAATTCTGATTTATCGCCCCAATTTACAGTTGGACTATTCAGGTGCAAATAAGATAAACCGGCATAATAGGTTGGAGTAGAATAAAAAAGTCCCACATTCATGTCAAAACTCATACCCACAACACTGCTTTTTGGTATTTCCGGATCTTCAGATATTTTGTGATAATCACCAATCGGGATGGTATGTTTCGGGTCCTGGATACTATCTCCATTATTGAACCCGAGACTTACAAATCCAAGATCAGCACCTATACTTAACACACCTGGTCCGAGTTTTTTCTTATAAGCATATTGTAAATGTGCGGATTGAGTAATAAATTGTCCAACTTTATCATTCAAAAAAATAAAACCAACACCATTAGAAATATTTGCAATTTTTAACGGCGCATTAATACTAAAAACAGTCGTTCTTCCTGCATTCGGAATTCCAATCCATTGAATACGATGTTGTCCTGTAATTTGAATCAGATTTCCTTCACCTACCGCTGCAGGATTAAAGGATGAAATGTGAAACATATACTGACTTAATTGAGCATCAAATTGTGAAAAGACAGAACCTATGCTTATAAGTAATAACAAGATACTTAATACTACTCTTTTCATAGGAATTTCTGATAATTTATCTATCACAATCAATACCACTTTTCTATTTGACAGTTGTGTCTTCTATCAAACTGAAAAACTATCAAAAAATTGTTTTGTTTAACATTTTTGTTAGATTTCAATCTTTATTGACATGAATTCACAACTTCCCGGTCAAACGAAGCAGCATATAAAAGCAGGTTAATATTCTTCTTCATTAAAAAAGAAGTCCTCCTTACTCGGATAATCAGGCCAAATGTCTTCAATACATTCGTAAATTTCGCCTTCATCCTCAATCTCTTGCAGATTTTCAATAACTTCAAGAGGCGATCCGGAGCGCATAGCATAATCTATCAATTCATCTTTTGTGGCGGGCCAAGGCGCATCCTCAATTTTTGAAGCTAATTCCAATGTCCAATACATAATCAGCTCGTTTTTTTTTAAAGTAAATAAGTTAAGTAAATTAGATTTCTAATTTTGTGCAAAAATAGGGTTTTTTTTTATTAATCATGCGTTTTCCAATAAATTTCTTCACCTTCATTTTCAATTGTAAAATACCGGGATAGTGCAAAAAAATAGTCAGACAGTCGATTTATATATACATATATTTGATTGTCAACAACATACAGTTCGTTTAAATCAAAAAGTCTCCGTTCAACTCTTCGTGTAATAGTTCTGCAAACATGACACAAAGCGCCGGATTGTGCCCCCCCCGGCAATACAAATGAATTCAAAGACGGTAAATAAGCATCAATTCTATCAATTTCTTTTTCAATTTCTTCAATACTGTCAATTTTGAGCACTGAAGCTTGTTGAAGTGGAACTTTTGAAGTATCGGTAGCTAAATATGAACCAATCGTAAATAAATTATTCTGAATAGTTCGCAAAAAGGCAATATTATTTTCTTGAACAGGGTAAGTGGTAAGCAGTCCAATAAAAGAATTTAATTCATCAACAGTACCATATGCTTCAATCCGTATGTCATTTTTAGGCACCCTGGTGCCTCCAATGAGCCCCGTCTGTCCTTTATCACCAGTCTTTGTATATAACTTCATTTTAAGTAAACTATTTTATTTCCTGTTCAGTATTTCACGAATTTATTAATAACGCATTTTATAGTGCTTTTTATTTAAATCCGAATTAAAAAAAACGATTCCCATTTCAAATAAATCAATGGTTGACATTACCAATGAATGATCTTTGATGATCTTCCATGCTTTTTCCATGTCAGCTGACCAATGAATATCATCGATTATGATTATTGAATCAGAATTAATTTTATTTAAGGCTTGCTCAAAATAATTTAAGACTGCTTTAGATGTATGATTAGCATCAATAAAAACCAAATCCAAATGATCAAATTCATTCAACACTTTTGAGAGTGTCTGGTCGATATTACCTGTGATGATTTGAATATTTTTTAATCTTAACTGTTTGAAATTCTCAATTGCAACATTTGCAATTTGCTGAGAACCTTCCAAACTTACAACACGACTGACAGAGGATGGAGCCGCTAAATAAGAGGTTGTTAACCCGACTGAAGTTCCTAGCTCCACAATGTTACGTGCCCGGATATAGTCCGACAATCGATATAAAAGCTGACCATACTTAACCGATTTAATTGATTTTTTCGCTATTTCAGAAACAAGTATTTCTCTTTTTTTTCCGGTACCAAAATCATCAACAGTTAATCGTCTTTTATCGTTCTTTAGTGCCGAACGTATTTTTTCAATGTTTGAGAATATGTAATAAGATCCTTTGTTATAAATTACAAAATTTGTAAAGTGAAAAACATAAGGTGAATGAACTCCAAATCCATGAGTGTTCTTTGCGGATAGGAAATGAAGGATAAACTTAAATGTTATTCTAATTCGATTCATAATTTACAAAATTAGAAAAAAAAATGATAAAACAGATATATTTTTTTGTATTAAATTTTAATAAAATGAAATTAATTGGTTTTTGTTAATTTAATATAAACAGATCAATATTTAAATAGATATTCTAAAATTAGAGAATATAGATTCGAATGATAATTTTAGTTTTTACCTGTAATAAATATGACATAAATAATGGCTGAAATAATGGCTGAAATAGTATGTCGCAACTTGTGCCGAAATTATTCAATACTAACAAAAAGCTTTCTTTCAAATTCTGGAAACTGTTACATCATAGAAAAATAGGTTTTTTTTAATCAGACTATGAATGCCATTTATTATCTCAACGTTTTTGTAATTGCGATGCGAATTTGCAGGCTAATCTAAATCCCGCAAGTTTAACAATTCCGGTTGTTGGAAAATCCAGTTCCCCTTCGCTTGCTATTTTATTCCTGTTTTACACCCGTTTTAAGGTAAAACTTACATAAAACATATCTAAAACATAGTAAAATCTTAGATGTTCATATCTATATAGATATGTTTAAGAATATATTATCTGAGTATTATGAATGATTTACGGAAATATAGTTACAAAACCGGAGTAAAAGGGGTATAAATGGGTAGTAAAATGGGTAGTGAAAATAGGATTTGTGGGCAGACCAAATATACAATATTAAATTATTCGAATTACTTAAACAAAAAAAAAATTGCAAAGTACAATTCTTTTTATATCAGGTATTCTTTTTACGACTGGAGTCGGAACTACTATCTCAAGAACCGGTTTACGCAAATGTAAGATTATTATTTGCTTTAAACAGACAGACATAAAAAAAAATAAAACTATCTATTTTTCATAAAAATTGAGAGGTCAGTTAAGTTTCATATTCAGATATGAACTTCGCACCATTATCCAATAAGGTTTTCTTATTGGACAGTCGGCCAGAGGGTATGTAATTAATTCTGTCTGGAGTACTTTAATTTTAATTACAGGGCAATCTCAATATTTTATATCACCTTTAAAGAAAAGACTATTTCCCAACAGATTCGATGTAAAGGAATCAATATGCTTTCGGGAATAACAACATATAGCTCGCAATTAATATAATAATATGAAGAGTATGATCAATCGCCACAGTAGTTATATATTTTGATTCATCAGTCTCAATATATTTCAGTTTGTATTTCCCGGTTATAGAATCTATCAGTAAATGAAGGCTTCCATTTAGTAAGCTAAATGCAATACCTTGTAAAATAGTCAATCCCAGAATCAACGGACTTAAAATCAAGAAAACTCCGGTATAGATTCCAACATGTTCCAACAGGTAAGGCATTTTCAAAGCCTTACGTTTACTGAGTTTATTGCCTTGCAGAAAGAAATCTCCAAAAATATGCATCAATATAAGGACAATGATCCTGCTCATTATAGGTAAAATTAGTGTCCGACAAATTTAAATAAAACTTTGAAAACAGCTACTAAATATTTCTTAATAATGAGATTCAGCATCATTTTTAAGAAAAATAAATCCTTCCCTTGATCGGGAAGGATTTTTTTTGTTTATTTCAACAGTATTTTCCTGGTAAACACATTAAATTCAGTTACAATTCGCACATAATAATACGCAACCGGATAATTATTCAAATTGAATTCCTTCAATCCTGTCACATTATTTTCCATCATGACTATCGTTCCCAGAGTGTTATAAATATAGATCTGTTTTGCATGTTGGGAACAATCAACATATATATTTTTATCTCTTGAGTAAACAGATAACGATATCTTATTTTGATCAACAGAGGTACCAATACTAACGGACATCGTTATCTGATTAGAGGTTGCAGGACTCCCTGTAACACAAGGGGCATCGGAAGTCATAATCGTCGAGATAACATCACCATCTGATGGAGTGTATGTAAATGTATTTAAGTTTGTACCTACCTGAGTTGAACCGTTATACCACTGATATACAGGCGATGTACCACCACCTATCGGAGTTGCGGTAAAAGTGACCGGGATACCTGTATTAACAGGGTTAGCACTTACTGAAATAGAAATGCTTGCTGCAATGACAGGATTAACAATCAGACTTACAGGATTTGATGTTACAGGACTTCCCGAAGCACAAAGCGAATTTGACGTCATTGTTACCGAAATCGCATCTCCATCTGCCGGTATATATGAGTAGGTCGGCGAATTGGTTCCAACAGGGGTAGATCCTTTATACCACTGATATGCTGGAGATGATCCTCCACCAACGGGAGTTGCAGTGAAAACGACAGTTGTCCCATCACAAACATTATTGGCATCAGACAAGATTGAAACACCGGCCGGAACTAATGCATTCACGTTCATGGTCACCACATTCGAAGTTACCGGCGAACCTGTCAGACAAGGTGTTGCATTAGAAGTCATCACTACCGAAATCAGATCACCGTTTGCTGGAGTATAGAAATAAGTTGGCGAATTGATTCCTACAGCTGTTGTTCCATTATACCACTGATAAGACGGTGTTGTTCCACCATTGGTTGGTGTGGCTGTCAGAGTGACGGCTGTTCCGGCACAAACATTGTTTTGATCGGAGACGATAGAGACTCCTGCTACCAGAAGTGGGTTAACATTTAGCGTCACCACATTCGATGTAACCGGCGAACCTGTCAAACAAGGTGTTGCATTAGAAGTCATCACTACCGAAATCAGATCACCGTTTGCTGGAGTATAGAAATAAGTTGGCGAATTGATTCCTACAGCTGTTGTTCCATTATACCACTGATAAGACGGTGTTGTTCCACCATTGGTTGGTGTGGCTGTCAGAGTGACGGCTGTTCCGGCACAAACATTGTTTTGATCGGAGACGATAGAGACTCCTGCTACCAGAAGTGGGTTAACATTTAGCGTCACCACATTCGATGTAACCGGCGAACCTGTCAGACAAGGTGTTGCATTAGAAGTCATCACTACCGAAATCAGATCACCGTTTGCTGGAGTATAGAAATAAGTTGGCGAATTTGTTCCAACAGTTGTTGTTCCGTTATACCACTGATAAGACGGTGCTGTTCCGCCATTGGTTGGTGTTGCAGTCAGAGTCACGGCTGTTCCGGCACATACATTGTTCTGATCGGAGACGATAGAAACTCCGGCTACCAGTGACGGAGTCTCTGTTATGACTGCATTAGCGGTCATGTCCTGTGTCCCTCCAAAATTTGAACCTCTCACCGTATAGGTTCCGGCAAACTGGTCTCCAAATGAAATTGTAAAACCGGTGCCGGCAACAGTTGGTGTAAGAGCAGTTGCTCCATTATAGAGCGTATAGATTACTCCGGCTTCAGAATTTGAGAGCCCAACAGGAATTCCAGCAGTTCCCTGGCAATACGAACCGGAGCCTGAGACTGCAAAAGGTGTTGGAGGTACATTTAATACCACATTGGCTGCAGTACTATAACAATTCGTCGCATCACACGCAAGTTGGGTGTTTGTTCCGGTAATATACTGCGCTACTTTTGTAGGGTATGGAACAGTCGTAAAATTAAAAGTCAGATTTGCCCGAGTGCTCGCAGTAAAAGCATTTGTATTTGTGATTCGTACCCTGCAAACTTTTGTTCCTGAACCAATTGTACTTAATATTGTACCTGTACCTGCGCCTGGCCCCGATTTTGGTGTTACTTTTATTGCATTTGTTACCTGATCAAAAAGGATACTCAATGGAGGATTTACCAATTGAGAGGAACCGGGTACCATTGTTACAGTAATTACTCCACCATTGTAAATTGCATTATTAACAAGTATACCTGCCTGCACTGTTGCTAACTCAAATGAATTTAAGGTGTTGACATTTAATAAACTGATATCAAACTCCAAAATGCGATCGGATACCTGAACATCGTTATTAATAGTCAAATTAAAATCACTTGCTGCCAAAGGTGCATACTGCCTGCTAGCTGCATTTACCCGGGAAACAGAAACCAGGATAAGGAGTAAAAGTATACAACCTGATTTTTTAGAATAAATCTTTTTCATATTTATCTTTTTATAAATAGTTTATTTTAAACTCTACAATAAAATATCACTCTATATTAGTTACAAAAGTCATTACGGTATTTTTAGACCAACAGCTAAACCTGCACTATTTTCAATTATCGTCATATCAGATGAATCAATCAATCCATCCCCATTGACATCTTCAGTTAGAAAGCCTGTTTTAGCTAATGCAGCACTATTTTCAACAGGAGTCATATCGCCTGAATCAATAATTCCATCCTGATTTACATCTCCGCTGTAAATGGCATAGCTTAAATCTGTCATTTGAACCAGGTTTCCTCCGAACACATTAGCCGGTAAACCAAAGGATTGGTTAATAAGTCCGGCTATAAATGAAACAGGGGAAGCTGTAGTGGTTTCCAGACTATTCCTGTGTTTAGTGGTTATATAATAAGAACCATTATACGTACCCGGGACTATCACAGTAGCTGTTCCCGTGGTGCTTAAAGGAACGTCTGTTGCTAAGTAAATAATCGTTGCATAGGTAGTTGCATCATGTAATTCAACAGTGATATGATCGGCAACACCTTCCGGCCAATGATTTCCTGCCCCATCTTGCGCTTGTCTCATTATTCCACCACCGTTATACAATCCTTCCAGAATTATTGAACTTAGATTCAGCGTTTTATCTGGGGATACACCACCGGTAAATGTTCCAAAAGAAGTCAATCCGGTTGCGCTCAATTGATGGGAAACGGTGTTGGTACTATTGAAAGTGGATATCGGAAGTGGAATCATCCTTAATGTGCTGATATTACTCTCTATCCCGGTCACATCTGAAGCAAGGTATTGGAGTACAAAATCTGAATTAAAACTACTGATACCTGTCTGAGAGATATTCCAGTAACGGTTCACATAAGATCCTGTAATTGCCGGGTCATTGTACATGGTATTCACAACATTTATGCCGGTCGAAGCCCCCGGGGCAAAAACTCCCGAGTTAATGCTCAATGATACCGGCAAATAACTGGCGGTCAACCCATTTTCGCCAACAGGGAAAGTAAATGTTCCGGGAGCTGTCCAAAGTTTACTAACCTGCCCGCTTGTCGAAGCAATGATCATATTTGTTGTGGAAGGGGTTCCCATTACCAGACTGGACGATCCGAATATAAAATTAGTATTGCCGACATCCACCAACCCGGAGGATAAAATCAGATTGCCATTCACCCGGGCACTGTTGGAAAAGACAATTCCACCTGGATTATTGATGGTCAGGTCCGGAAACATAAAAGGTATACTAGTGGAGCCTCCTAAAGTCTGTGCGGTGGTTCCATTAAGAATCACGGCACTTCCGGGAGCTGCCGTTGCAAGGACATCAGAGCCAGTAGCGTTATTTATAACATTACCTGTTAAAGAGAGCGTCCCCGACAAATCAATTGAGCCATTAGCCTCATTTTGCAAATTACCGGCCGATCCTCCGATTGTCAGGTATGACCCTATACCAACTGCGATTTTCGCACCGTTGTTATAAACCCCCTGAGAATAAATGCCTGAACAATACAGGAATATAGTGGAAATGATTATATATTTTTTCATTGTGCTAATTTATTAATGGTTTTGAAGCAATTTGATTCTTATAAATTATTACTTTCAATCCCATATTAGAAAGAACGAATTGGCCAGACAATGTTTTGTGCCGATTTTAAACCGGTATTTAACCATGTAGTGCCATCGAAATTCCACACATCCGTCGCACTTATTTCTGAAGAACTCCAGAAAGGAGCTGTTGACTGTGCACTAATAAGATTTCCACTAAGTCCGCCTGTTGTGTCTGCATTTTGATTCGTCCACAACAGATCCATTTCATCTTTAGAAGGTAGATACCAGTCAATACCATTGTATTTACAAATCTGTGCAGCAAAAGCAAGCATTGGAGAAGCACTTATACAGGCATTTGTTGTGATGTCATTTATAATTGAAGTTGTATTCGCCACACCTGTACCAATTGCAGTTCCGGTTGCGCCTGTAACGGTTGACGAACAACCCCAGTCTGAAACTCCATATCCCCACATATCAGCTAACAATCCATGAGCACCGGTTCCATCTACCGAGAAAACATATCCCCACATCAATCCTCCACTAACAGTCTGACCAAGAGTTGCAGCTGTTGCCACAAACGATTCGTCAGCACCGTACGAAGTTCCGTTTGCATTTGTCGCGTAAGCCCTGAAGTGATAGGTAGTACCAATAGTAAGATTGTTCATATTACTAAAATACGTAAAAGGAGGAGCAGACATTAAATATTGAGATTCATTTGTAAACCCCAGGTTTGAAACAATTGTCGGGTCGGCCGCAGTGCTCCAGCAAGTTCCTACCGCTGAAAGAGCAGAACCATTATCACTTGTCAAAGTTCCTCCGCCTTCAGTTAAGGATCCAATTAAGTTGGTGACTGGATTTGTCACTATAATTGGCGTGGAAGCAGCTAAAGTTGTGAAACTTAATTCGGCTCCATAACTTGTTCCATTGGCATTTGTCGCATAAGCTCTGACATAATAGGTTGTTGTTGGTAAAAGTCCAAAGAGATCACTTGCAAAAGCTCCCAGACTGGCCCCGACATATGTAGAAGTAGGAAGTGCAATTGTTGGTCCTGTAGAAGTACTCCAGCAAATACCTACAGCGGTTATTGGTGAACCACCATCACCTGTGACATCCGCACCACTGGTAGCAGTTGAAGCATAAATATTACTTAATGCTGTTGTCGAGACGGT
>Ga0302286_10000093_pt1 | contig 75965 bp, 60 predicted proteins | sample III_Fen_E2_3_FD_198765 | JGI IMG/M metagenome (GOLD analysis project Ga0302286, IMG submission 198765) | Peat permafrost microbial communities from Stordalen Mire near Abisko, Sweden - III_Fen_E2_3 | ecosystem: Environmental > Terrestrial > Soil > Wetlands > Permafrost | place: Sweden: Abisko...
AAAAACTAAAATTGTGCAGACCCATAGGACTGCCAAGAATTTAAATTCAAACATGGCTTATCTGGATGCAGTTAGCGAAGAAATAAACAACAGTATATTTAGGCAGGGGCATGCCAATCTTGGACTTTCAGCTTCGTTTATAGGATCCGGAATGGTGTTTGACTACGCTCTTTTTAAAGATAAAATGAGCCAGATTGATGCCATCGGTGGCTTTGACCGTCATCTGATGCTGGCTCTGTTAAAAAAAAGATTTCGGGTTGATTATCTGTCAGAGGCTTATGTGTATGATGAGAAGGTGCAGTCTTTAAAAACGTTTTCCAATCAACGCAAGCGTTGGCTTTCCGCACAATTTTATTATGTTGGCATTTATATAAAAGATTTTCCTAAAGCAATGCTTTCCGGAAATGTTGATTTCTGTGATATGTATCTGCAACAATTGGCCTTGCCAAGAGTTATCTTGTTAGGATTTGCCTTCTTATACACCCTTTTGGTAACAATTTTTTTTCCGCAGTTTGCTCTAAAATGGTGGATATTGTTTGTTGTTCTTTGTTTATCTTTGACTGTAGCTATTCCGCGGAGATTCTTTAATCGCCGCCTGATCTATGCACTCATAGACCTTCCGAAGGTCTTTGTGTCGATGTTTCTAAACTTATTCAAACTTGGTGGAGCGAATAAAAAATTTATACATACACCTCATGGTACAAATTAATCCTATGAAAAATGGATAATATGATGTTTAAAGGTCAATTTGAGGGACAACCGGATTGTGTACAGCGGGGTTGCCAGTCTTATAAAGGAGCGGATAGCGTTTCCGTTTACTTTTGGGGCAATATTTTCAATCGAAAAGCGCTGGGATATACTGAATGTCCAAATTCTGCCGAGCTTGTTTATCATATTTATTTTACGCTCGGTGCGTCAGCTTTTAATAAAATAGATGGATCGTTTACTTTTATTATTCATACCCCGAATGAGGTGCTGATCGGAAGAGATCATCATGGGACAGGTTTGTCTGTTTATTATAATTCCACACATTATGCTTCTTCTTTGACGTTGTTAACAACAACAGACGGATTTGTACGTGAGCCTGATTATAAAGCGCTTAGTTCTTTTCTGTCGGTGGGCTATATTGCAACTCCCAGCTCAGCTTTTGCAAATGTCTGGAAGTTAGGAGCAGGAATGCTTTTGAAATTTAAGTCAGGTAAAATAATTCTTCAATCTCTTTTTCCTACAAATGCGATTATGCCTTCATTTGAGAAAGCGGACCTTGAGGACCTTTCCAGCCGTTATGGAGAACTTCATTCCGAAGCTATCCGGAGAAGAATAGAAGGGAAAGCAAATGTTGGTATATTGCTAAGCGGCGGATATGATTCCGGCAGTAATTTGGCAGCTCTTCGTCAACAGTACAATGGCGATATTCAATCTTTTTCTATTGGTTTCCGGGGTGATAATTCGTCTGAGCTGCCTTTAGCCAAATGTATGTCTGATACATTTCATACCATTCATACGGAATACGAGATTGACGGAAGCGAAATTTCGGCTTTGCCTGAAATAGTTCGCTTTCTGGGAGATCCTTTTGTGGAAGGAGGCCTGATGGTTAACTATGCTGTTATGAAACTGGCCGGTGGAAACAAAACGGATGTCATTCTTGGCGGGGACGGAAGCGATCAGTATTTTGGCACCAGTGGCAGAGAAATAGCCATTCATTGTTTACTTGCCAAAAATAGATTGATGCCAATAGCCCGGCTTCTGCATTCCATGGTTAATAATAAAACATTTGATAAGAATTCTCCCTTCTACCGTATCAATTTTCAGATGGACAAGATTATAGGTGTGATGAATGGAGATTTCTTTGGCTTTCCACGATTCAGGCTTTCAGAAATGGTACAGCAATCAATGTTTTTACCCGAAACCAAGCGTGAGAAGATCGACGCTTCAAGTTTTGAACAACTGTATACCAGACATCAATATGAGACTGATATTGAAAAAACCATCAATCAGGTTATCCTGTTCAAAGCATCCAGAATGGCTGAATACTATGGGAACAATATTGTCTTTCCCTATTTGGATAACACACTATATGACTTTTTACAACAGCTGCCCGTTGAATACAAATGCCGGAGCACTAATCTCTCAGAAGCTGCAAAAGGTCATGCCACAGCCAAATTCCTTTTGAAGTATCACTACAAACCGCTGCTGCCTTCAGAAATAACCAGCAAAAAAAAACAAGGAGGATTTGCTCCGATGCCACTGTTTTTTGCAGATAAGAAGCGTCGTGACTCAATTGCAGAATATATTTTAAGCTCTGGCATTTGCAATGATTTTCTTAAGAAAAATAAACTGGAGGCGTTTGTCAAACAATATGACAGGGAGGCAGACAATCAGGGAGTCTGGTTTTGGTATCGACAAAACAGAGCTATACAATACTTTAATTTGTATACCCTTGCCTTGTGGTGGGAGACTTTTATGAGTGATGGAAGATAAACTGCCGAAAAAAAGTGTCGTTGTTCCGGTATATCATTGAGCCCACTTAAAAGGTGGACTCAATTCTTTATTAACCACAAAGCCCTTGGCTCCTTTTTGGTCTCTTCATAACCTTGTTTGTTAGCGTAATAAGGACACTTCTCGGCTAATTCATTCGGGTAATTGTGTGCCAAAAAATTTAATGCGGCAATAATTTTAAAGCTTGTATTATACATTAAAAAAGCCTCTAATAAATATTGTTCATTCCATAATAAATGGTTTTCGTAGATCCATCTGTCAGGATAATCTTTAGGTGTAAATATATCGTGTATATGCACGAGAACGCCAGATTTTAGCTCAGGCAGTATTTCAAAATATTCGAACAAAACATCCCCCTGAGGCCGAATGATGTGGGAAGAATCTATAAAAAGTATATCATTCGGTTCTAATTTTGCAAAAAACAGTTTGTCAATATTCTCAACTTTGTCCCGAACAACTTCGATGCCAATCTTTTCAAGCCAATAACGTTCATAAGGCTCAATACAAACATGACTGCAATTGTAATTTTTGTCTTCTTGTCTGTTTTTGGAAATAGCATTACTTGCCATTATTGTTGAAAAGCCACTCCCTATTTCAACTACCCTTTTGGGTTTAAAAAGTCTTATTATACTATACAAATATTCTGCATCTCCCGAACTGTACATGTTATTGTTAAAGAAGAATTCACCTTCTTTCCTTTTATTTAGGGGGAATTTCAAGATCTCCTCATTGAAATTGAATTTTTTTAATAGGTCTAACTGCTCTTTGACATTAAAATCAAATTCGTTGATATTCCTGTTTTCTCTTAGTGAACGTTTTAAATGTTTCTTTGGATTTATCAATGGTTGATAGTAATCATCCAATATCGGGAGAATTCCGACGTGCATGAAAATTTTATCTTCAATTTTATTAAGCCCAATAAATCTAACAAACTTGAGCCAAATTGAAGAGAGATAAGTGAAAGGTATTCCTAAGATTAGAATAGGTACTCTAAAGAACAGAATTAGTTTTAAGATATGTTGTTTCATCAATGGAAATAGTTTAAGTTAAACATAATAAAATATTAGTTCTACTAAATATGAATAAGTTAATTATCAAACCAAAATAATATCGAACCTAATGTGAGGAGCCGAAAGTACAAACATTTTTTCAGAAATCAGCACATTTTTCACTGAAAAAGATGAAAGTGAAGCAATAAGAACCATCATTGACGTAACCAAGCACCTTAAACTATACGAAGAGTTGCTCTGTTTTGAGAGCCAGCGTAACTGCTAATACGCCGCCTGCAGGTTTTTGAGTTGTTGCTGCTATTCCCGTTATTCATGGTCAAAAACACTTTTCACTATTCTGACTCTTCTCTTGCCAAAATTATTTCTTGCAAGAAAGATGCTTTTTATCGATTCATGGAAAAAGGTTGCGTTGTTTAAAGAGAGGAATGAATGTGTCTTCTGCAATCTTTGATCTCACCAGCTTGAAGAACTGGTTGTGCCATGCATGCTTTTGGATACGTCTATTTCTTAAAGTAGACTCATCAATCTATAATATAATGGCGGAATAACATCATAATAGAGATCACTTTTTCTCCTCATAAGTCTCGATTCGCTTCAGTGCTGGATTGTAGCTGAAATAGATATACCCTGTCGCTCTGTAGTATAAATTATTTTTTAAATGTAAGTGATTGAATATAAATATGTTTATGGCAATTCGCATAAATATGTGAATATTTATGCGAATTTAATTGTGCAGGGTTGCGATATTTACAACCCATACTCAATCCGTTTTCAAATAGACGATTCTCAGGCATTCAAAAAACACATTTAACGTACGGGTATGGAAAGCTGACTTTTTGGCGTAATGCTGACTTTTTGACAAAATAACACCTTGTTGATTTGGTGCAAACACCAAGGTGTTTCACTCAAAACACCAAGGTGATCCATGTCAATCACCTTGGTGAGTTGTCTCAAACACTAAGGTGATTTACTTCAAACACTAAGGTGTTTTTTTTAACCACTTAAGGTGTGTTTTCGTTTCGTTAATAATGCATATATATGCATTATGTGATAGTACTGGGTAGGCCAAATTTCCATTTTTATTTTTCGGAAAACCAATAACTAAACGCTCAAGTATTATATCAACTTTAATATCTCATAAGGAATATACAATGAAGGCAAACAGTATACAATTTTAAGCGGCATAAATTTTTGATTAATATAGTACATAAATATAAAGAATGTTTGTGTACTGTATTAAGATAATTTATCTGATAGATATTCTTTGATTAAACAATATGTTGTTATATTTTCATTTTTATAATTTTATTTATAAACCGTTGCAAGAAAAAGGCTGCAATATAAGATACTAAAATAATAATAACAAATTCAACAATAAATAAATTAAAAGAAGTTGGAGGAAATTTTAACAAAGACATAAGAGGCTCATGAATAATATATATTTCCAAACTTAATAAACCTATAAAAGTAAAAAATTTAATTATGTAAGTATTTATAGTTTCCAAATAATAGCTTTCAAAAATAATAGTCAAAATTATCAGAATTGAAGGTGTAATAAAAATAAAAGGTAAAGGATTCCATGCATCAATATACTGTGGAAGATAATATTTTAGCACAATACCACTTATGGCTCCAATAATGATTAATGAAATACTTATAAACCAGAGTCTGCATTTGCTTAAAATTACATTTTTTGTTTTACTTATATACCCACTAAATATACCTAAGGTAAAAATCGGAATTCTACTAAAAAAACCTATACGCAAATCACTGAATATAAAATAGATCGGTATTGTTATAATTACTCCGAACAAGATAGTTAAAATTGAGACAACTTGTGGATTTTTATTGAATATTTCCATATAAAATGGGAATAAAAGATAAAACATAAAAATGGCTGAAATATACCATGACACAAAAGGATAGCCAAACCAATACCCCAAAGTTGATAATTTTGATATAATATCAAAAATGGCATCATTTTGATAAATACAGATGAGAATTGTCACGATAAAAAAAGAGGGGTATATCCTTTTTATACGTTTTATATAGAAATGCATTTTATTATTATCCTTACAATAGGAGAAATACAAACCAAATCCAGATAAAAACAAGAATATATCAACGCCAGAGAAACATCTATTCTTAAATATTTCACCTATTGGAGAAAGCAAATCTTGTGAATAAGGCATATGATAGTAGACGATTAATATCGTCGCAATTCCCATATATACTGTGCGATATTTTGAAATTAAAGCGAATATTTTCATTGCAAAATGTTATTTCATTCTTGTGCATTTTTAACATAAATAGTTTTAAAAAGGACAATTAAACAAACAGCATTTCTGCTTTCATTTTTATTTCATTTTTTGACATAGTTACAGCGCCCAAACGTTCTCATAAAAAAGCAACGTCTTTGATAAAGCACTACCTTGTTTGGAATGGGAACAAGTTATGCAGCACTTCCATATCACACCAACCAAGACTATTTATAATTGATACTGAATTCAAAGATAAGAATATTAATTAAACCCGATTTCAATTCTTTTAAAATATTTTCCACATTATCGTCCTAAGTATCTGCACCAATGACTCATTCGCTTTTTTTCAGATTATTTTGAATAAATGTTTTTAAATTGTTGATCGTGAGAACAGGACTATAATTTTTATTAACTTCGTTTTTCTAAATATTATAAGGTGAGTTTACCGTTGTCGTTATCTCCGATCAAATGAAAAGAAATATATGAATGCTTGTTTGCTGTTTGCCTATATTTATTATTGTAAGAAATTTTAATGAGTAATGAAAGACCTAAGCCCTAAAATCAGTGTTATTGTTCCGGTTTATAAGGTGGAAGCTTATCTTGCCCGGTGTGTTCAGTCTATTTTGAATCAGACGTATAAGAATCTGGAGATATTATTGATTGATGATGGCTCTCCAGATGCAAGCGGAAAGATTTGCGACGAATATGCAAAGATGGATAATAGAATAAAAGTGGTCCATAAAAATAATGGAGGAGTTTCTGATGCAAGAAATGTCGGAATTGAAGCCGCTACGGGTGATTACCTTGGATTTGTTGACAGTGATGATTATATTCATCCTGAAATGTACGAAATACTGTGTACGAATTTGAAAAATGAAAATGCAGATTTTTCATTCTGTTTTTTTGAAAAGGTGTATAATGAAAAGACTACATTGTCTGAGAGCAATGGATATAAAATCGAAATATTTTCCTCTACCGAAGTTTTGCAGCAATTGTTTACATTTTCGAGTGGAAATATTGTTGTCTCTTGGAATAAACTATTTAAAAAAGAACTTTTTAATGGGATTATGTATCCAAAAGGTCGGAGAAGGGGAGAAGATGAATCAATTATTTATAAATTAATATGTAAATCGGAACGGGTTTTATTAGTGAAGAAGGTTTTATACTACTATTATCAGAGAGAGAAAAGTGTGATGCATGAAAAATCATTGCTTAACGAGTTGTGTTATGCTGATGTTCAAGAAGAAAGGATTACTTTTTTTGCGGATAATAAAATGTGTTTTTTTTATGAAAAAGCATTAAAGAGATATTGTATCTGGTTGTTGTCAATGGCTTATATTTATGGGAAACATAAAAATTTTCATGACAAATTTGTTGATTTGCAACAAAGAAGAAAGGTATACATTGATCGATTGTTAGCAGAATATCAATTACCAAGAGTCAGTAGATTTGTTTATGTTTTTGCAAAGAAACGACCTTTTTTGCCTAGCTTTTTTGCATTTCATAAGTTATTCAGATATGATATTATATCTAAAATGGCTGGACTACTGTTTGATGATGCGGAATCTTTAATGCCTAAGTGAATATATCCGTGTAATGGGTTCGTTAATTTTGAATGCATCTCTTTCGAGAGACCTAAAAACGGAGCGGAACTACTTCAATGTCTTCCAGTTTGGTTTGACCGTCGTTACAATCGTGAAGAATCTTAACGGTGTTTTGCCGGACAGGAATATTTTTGTAAACGATTTATAACTAAATCAATTTTCAAAAGATTATTTAATAATAAAATTGTTGTTATACATAGAATAGATACGATAATAGCTGAAAAATAATTATTCCGAGGAAAAATAAAATAGAGAAATTCAAACACTAATAAATGCATAGAAAATATTATCATCGAATATTTACCCATATATGATAATAATATATTTGAAATTTTGAACTTCTCTAAATATTCAGATAAACAAATTATTATAAAAGACAGACCTAAAGAAACGAACAAGCATAACGGATCCGAATATGAGTTTATTATTAAATCTACTTTTGGAGTATAATTATATATGAAATACCATATTATCATTATAAAGCAACCTATATATATTGGATATTTAATAATTGGATATTTGCATAAAATGTACCCACTTGCGTAAAATATCAAAGCTGTAAACGAGGAATCTATGAATAATGGAATCCTAATATTTAATCTATACAGTATTTGACCAATAGAAAATATGATTAGTACGGATATAATCTTAAAAAAGATATTACTTATTTTTGAATCTATTATTTTAAACATAACAGAAACTGTAAATAAAGAAATGAAAAACCAAAGAGTTCCTGCGACTCCGTATGGTCTTATCAACATACTTGGAAATAACCAAAATGGTTTATTGACAAATTTACATAGTAATATGACGATTATATTTAATGTGATCATAAAGAAGGCATACGGAATTATAAGCGATTTGAATTTTTTAATTATGGTCTCTCGAATCGAATCTTGTTGATGATAAAAATATCCACTTATAATAAAAAAAAGTGGCATGTGGAAAAGGTATATAAGATTAGATATTGGACAATATGTATGTGCATAAACCACAAAAAAAATTCCTATACCCCTAGCTATATCCATTTTTTTAATTCTATCCATTTTTTATATTTTTGTATTTTATATCTTTTGTTCTATTCAAAATAAGATTGTTAGCAATTTATTTTTTTCTTTTTTTGCATAGAATCGAGCTTACTTTATGCAATAAAGTATTTGTTCGAAATATTTTTTATCCGAAATGGCTGCCACAACATTTCCATCGGATGCTTCATTGACATATTTAAAAGGAATTTTTACTCTTTTTTTTGCCCCCATTTTATACCATTCATATTCTGTATCCACATGACCTATGTCTATTGCCTGAAAGCCGTTTTTGTATAAGTCATAAGCCAAAACTGTTGCAGTAGGACCTAATGCAATGAGAATTAAATTACTTTTTTCCAGAAGTTTCGCTTTTTGTAAAATCTCATCATATTTTTCAAAGGCATTTTCTGCAGGGCACAATATCCTTTTGATAGAAGATGCGTTATCAAATAAGGCATTCCCAACACCTAAACGGCTTTTTTCTCCTTCAATAAGAATAAGATTACGATTCTCCCATATCCCTTTTAGCAATTTAAACCAGAAGCCGCACTGTTTTTTACTTCTAAAGTCGATGTATAACCTTGACATATATGTATTGTAATAATCTCGATTAGGAAAGAGGTATTTATCCCATATCCAACCATATATATAGAAATGATATCTCCAGAAGCGGCGGGCATGTCGATTGTATCGATACAATCGAGAAAAAGAATCTGAAATACAAACTAAATGATTTTCTTCATTGCTTTGCAAAACTTCAATTAATCGGTTAGACAATTTCTCGGAATTCTTTTGAAATTTAATAGATTTATTGCCTATTAGCATTATTTCGCCATCGCCAAATCTGCTGACAGAACATTTTTCATCAACTACTTTTTTAATTGTATTATTAATCGAAAGAACTCTTGGAATAACCTTTTGCTTTTTATTGAATATAATATACAAAAAGTTATACCATTCAAGAGTAAGATAATATTGAAATTCGTATCTAATGGCGAGTAGATTTTTCATGTATTTGAGATATGAAACGAGTATAAAAGTTAAGTGTTTGTTTGATTTTTATGGGAAATTCTATGCGTAAAATAATAGATTTTGATTAAAAACCACCAATTTATAAATAAATTTTTGAAACCCTTTTATTTTATTAAATAGAAGGGTCAGTTCTAATAGGGAAGAATCTGCTTTAGCAAATGAGTTAGTAAATTTATTGCAAATCAGATAACATATGTTCATAAAAAGTTTTGTGGCCATCAACCGTATATCTAACAAAATTTCCTTTCCAATTTAGTTTATGGAAAATTGTATCTTTAAGAAGATTGTCAAAAATCTGTTGATTAAATGGATTATTCAGTAGTTGATGAAGTCCATAGGTTTGCGGATTATTTAAAGGAATTTTATCAACTAATAATTTGATTTCAGGGACAGAATCGTATCCTATGGCTATGCAATAATCAATTAAAAAATAATTAATTAGTTCATTTTCTGTTTTCCAATATTCAAATAGAATTTTTCTTGTAAAATCAAATATTATTGACCCCTTGCTTCCCCCAATTATAAAAGTTGCCCATCTCCGTTTTGCGATAAACTCTTTTTCATTCTCTTTTTGACTAAAAAGATGTGTTTTGAATATGCAATTTGGAATCTGTTTTGAAACAAAGACTGTGGAATCAATCCAAAGACCTCCATGTTCATATAAAAGGGCTGTTCGTAGGATATCTGAAAAGTGAGTAATTGTAATTACCCCGGCTTCAAATTTTTTAATAATATAGGAAGGGATGTAAGCATATTCTTTGTAATTATTTTTGTCAATGAATACAACGGTGTGATCTCCTGCATTTTTTCTTATCAATGCGAGGCATTTTTTAATTATTTCAGGAGCGTTCTTTTCTCCTTGCCACCAGCAAACCCAAATGTTTCCATTTTCTTGGATCACTCCTTTATTTGTTTTTTCCTTAAATTCATCGATTACGTACTTGTACTTTTTAAGTAAGTAATTCATGATAAGTGCATTTTTTTTATGTATTATATTTATTTCATATTTCCTTGATGTAAAGATTTTTTCAAGAATAATAATGCATGTATAATGAGCTCCAAAATAGCGGAGTGATCTTAGATATTTTATTGTATGCAAGTAAAAATTTACTATTCTATTTTTATTCATAACTGATAATTTTGGTATAGACTTTTGGCTGCATTTTTTGGAAAGGTTCATATTAGTAGTAGTTAGCTTAGATTTACCATTTATTTGGCTCAGACACTCAAGAATCAATTCTATATATAGCCCTTACTTTATTCTGTTGCTTCATCAATAATAATATATTTTAAGTTGCAAATTGTTATAACGGATAGTTTTTTCATATTAATGTTTATGTAGGATTTTATTAAATAAAGGGACGCGCCTTAAAACGTCCAGCATACCTTGTGTACCCAAAATGATAAGTGTAAAATATAGAACAGTAAATGGTATAACTGTACAAACTGCATATAGGAGTAGTTCCTGAATGTTTTTATCTGGCTGGAAGGGTATGAATTTTGCGATGAAGGTAATAGAGACAAAGGAAATGATGAAGGCAAGATAATATCGGATCGTACCAGACCAATAGACCCGAATGGGTATTTTTAGTCCCTGAGTAAATAAATAATAGGGCTTCCATACCACTATAATAATACAGGTGCTAATAATCTTTCCCAAAAGAATGCCGGCAATCCCCCATTGGGTGGCTGCTGCAACGGTTACCGCGATATTGATAATGCCTTCAGCCCAGGCAGACCAAATATCAGCATACAGACCATAAGCATTAATAAAATTATCCACAACACCCCGTAGTTGCATGATAAGGAAATTCACCAGTAGCAGGATCAGAATGGTATGGCTAAGAGCATATTCATATCCCAGCCACCATGTAATAAATGGCGACATCAAATGGTATAAAGAAAAAACCGTGACACCTGTTGCGAAATACCGGATAGACATCAGCTCCCAAAAGACCTTCATCATGTTTTTTTTGTTCCCTTCAGCTACTAAATTGCCAACTCCCGCACCGACTCCATCCAGCATTGTCCCAACTAACAAAGACAATTTGTTTATTATCATGATGTAGTTGCCATAATAGGCAACCATTTTAAGGGAAACAAAAGCAAAGATCAAAATTTCATCGCTTTTCCCGAGCAAAAAATCTTTAAATTTGTGGACGAAAACCTGTTTGGTCTTGTTTATTATTTCCGGATATTTTTTTAGTAAAGTTTTTCCATCCTTGATTGTTGGTTTTAGCCAGGGGTATTCCTTGTCGATTTTCCAGTTTAGAATAATGCAACTGATAATGCCGAATACAAACTCAATGAGGACCCAAACATAAAGGTTTTTATAAGTGTAAGCCAAGATGATTTGAATAATCGTTTTGATGATTCCACCGGTTTGAAAATAGATGGATACCAAATAATTCTTTTGATCCGCACCGAGTAAAATCTCGCGGTAATTGATGAAGTAGCCTATCAGGGAAGAGCCAAGATAAGAGGCAAAAGAAAAATAAATAATGCCGAGATTGAATATAGTGTTCTTGAATATCAAAGGAAGAAACAAGCTGGTCACAGCGCCTCCGATACCTATGATAATTCCGATCTTTCGGTAAAGATATCCGAAGACGGACATGATCTCCATGATTTTCCCCTGATCTTGTTCCTGTAACGGTTTGAAAAGAGAAAAACTAATACAGGCCCCAATACCGAATTCCGCCAGATTTAGAATGCCAAGGATATTTTGTAGTGTTCCGGTAAGTCCTATAAAATCGGCGCCCAGACAATTCAGGAAGATCTTTCTTGAAAAAAAAGAAAGGATGAGTGTCAGAAAATAAAAGATCAGACCTATTCGGGCATTGAGAAGGCTTTTATGTAATCGGGAATCAGTTGACGCCATTCAATTTTTTTACTAAATGTCCTGAATTATATTCGCAAAAAAAACATTATTGAACAAATATAGCGTATTTTTAGAAACATTTTTAGTGAGACTTGTGAAAAATGGTCTTTATCGTATAAACATGGAATAATATATAAATTATGAAACTCAAAGAGCTTCTTGTAAAATGCCCGAAACTTAAAACTTTTATCTTGTGGACGTTGATGCCTAATGGCCAGGCTAATCCCCGTTGGTGGGTAAAATACATTGTGAACCCAATCTTTCACAAGAAGGGTAGGCATGCCATTATAAGGCGCAGGACCCGGCTTGATATTATGCCTTTTAACAAGTTTAGTTTGGGAAGCGGATCGACAATTGAGGATTTCTGTACCGTTAACAATGGCGTTGGGGATGTTGTGGTAGGAGATCGTACCCGTATCGGGATAGGTTCCGTGTTGATTGGCCCGGTAAGGGTTGGAAATGATGTACGGCTGGCTCAGTATGTGGTCGTGTCGGGTTTGAATCATGGATATAAAGACATCAATCAGCCAATATGGAAGCAACCTGTTGATACTAATATGATTACCATTGAAGATGAATCTTGGATCGGTGCCAATGTGGTAATCGTTTCGGGTGTAACCATTGGACGGCACTCTGTGGTTGCTGCAGGGAGCGTTGTTACGCGGGATGTTCAACCCTATACAGTTGTTGCCGGAAATCCTGCTGTCGCAAAAAGGCGGTATGATGCTTTGGTGCATCAATGGATAAAAGTATAGGAATCAGGATGTTTTGATGCTTGTGTTTTTTTTATATCTTTGTAATCAGATACTAATAGGTAGACCATTAGTGCTTAATGGCTTGAAACGGATAGTCAATGTATGAGAAAATTTTTAGTTGGAATCTTTGCCTTTTTCTTTTTATTTCCTTTCTCTTCATTTGGAACGGACGGGTTTACTATTACAGAGTCTTTTAAAGGAGCGACGTCATCTCAGTTTACTTTCGGAGGCGATCCTCTTGCTTATCTTACTTCCGGTATTGATGACTCTTCCGGGGATGGTTGGCTCCGTTTAACAAAGGATCAGACGTACCAAAAGGGATACGCCATTGTCAATGAGTCTTTCCCTTCCAGATTGGGCGTTCTGGTTGATCTGGAATTTAAGACATGGCGCAAAAATGTTGATACCAGATATGGTGGAGCGGATGGTTTTTCTGTTTTCCTGTTTGATGCAAGCGCAGATACTTTTAACATCGGAGCTTTTGGTGGATCGTTGGGTTATGCGCAATATTCTCTTGGTGGAAAGTCTTATTCTGGTTTATCTGGAGGTTATTTCGGGCTTGGTATTGATGAATTTGGTAATTACAGTAATCCGACTGAAGGCAGGATTGGCGGGATAGGTTTCAATCCGAATTGTGTTGGACTAAGAGGCCCGGTATCTACCAATTATGCCTGGGTGACAGGAAATTCTGATCCGGGTTTTTCCTTGCAATATGGACAAACAACCTCAAGGCCTTCTGATGCGGAATATTACAGGAGGTTTCAAATTGTGGTATCTCCTGATAATAGTACGTCGGTTACGAAATATACGATTACACTCAAGGCTGCAACCGCCCAGAATGGTTCGTTCAAGACAGTTTTTGGTCCTTATGATTTACCCTCAGTGCCTCCTGCAAGACTAAAACTCGGTTTTGCTGCTTCAACCGGTGATGGAATTAATTTTCACGAGGTCCGTAATTTGTATATTACGACGATAGGCGGTATTCGTGTAACAAAGAGTGTGGATAAAGTTACGGCGAAGGTTGGTGATGAACTGACATACACGGTTAGCCTTTTTAATCAGGGTACGGATACGATTTCCGGATTGCGGTTTGATGATCCGGTCAGTCAGTTTCCTTCCGGATTTCAGGTTGACAGTGTAACTTTTAATAATAATGGAGACAGTCTGAATAAGGCAACAGGGTTTTCACAAACGAATTTATCCGGGGTTAGTGTCACTTTGGGACCCGCATCCTACGCTAATTTTGTAATAAAAGGGAAAATAAACAGTTACCCAACGGGTGGAAAAATAAGTAATACGGCGATATTTAAGCCAGGTACATCTGGAATTACGGATCTGGATGAGACAAACGATACGGCCACAGTGACAACGACGATCATTGATCCAAAGATAGCTTTGGTGAAACAAGCTACGGAGACGAAGTTTGCAAAAACGGGTGATATCATTAACTATAAATTTACTGTTGTGAATCTGGGGAATGCCGTTTTGTCAGATGTTAAGATTACAGATGCACTCTTGGCAGATTCTGCAACTTATACAAGCGGAGATACTGATGGCAATGGAAAGCTGGATGTAGGGGAAAGCTGGGTATATAGCGGTTACCATGTAGTTACTTCGGCAGAGGTGGATTCGGGTTTTGTATCAAATACGGCAATTGTAACGGCGATTGATCCGCTTGAGGAGCAAATAAAAGATATCTCCGGGATTACGGTTTCCGATGATAAGCCAACCATAGTGAAGATAGTTAGTGGATTTTTTATACCAAATGTGTTTACCCCAAACGGAGACGGAATAAATGATTATTTTGAGATTGTCGGGCTTGATGCGTATTCCGGCGCAAAGCTGAGGGTCTTCAACAGGTGGGGGAATGAAGTCTACTACAACGCAAAATACAATAATAATTGGAATGGTGATGGCTTGAACGGGGGTACATATTATTATATGCTGGAGTTGGAGAAGGATGGGAAAACGTCCTCTTATAAAGGCTGGGTGTTGGTGAAAAAATAGGGACAGAATGAGGCGAAAAGTAAAATGCAGATGGATCGTAAATGGGACCATGAAGAAGATGGCCTTGTTTGCCCTTATTATGGCAGGGATGGTTTCCCATTCAATTGCCCAGCAGAATATTCAGTTTACCCAATATATGTTTAATATGCTGTCTGTGAATCCTGCCTATGCAGGATATAAGGAAAACTGGAATTTACAGGCGACAAGCCGGTTGCAATGGCAGGGCTTGGAGGGCGCACCGCAGACATCTCAACTATCTGTTGATGGGGTAGCCGATGAAGATGCCAAACGAATGGGGTTGGGACTGCAGTTTACAAATGATAAGTTGGGGGCACAGTCGGCAACTTCACTCTATGCCAATTATTCTTACAGATTACCATTGGATGAATATGGGGCCAATAGACTTTGTCTGGGATTGGCTGCTGGTGTCACGCAATACGGAATAGACGGTTCGGTGCTTGAAGCGGTGAATAGTGATGACCCGGATCTAATTTCGGATAAGTTGTACAGCTATATTCCGGATTTGCGTTTTGGGGTATTCTACAATACGCCGACATGGTATGCCGGTCTTTCTTTTATGGATTTGTTGTCGGGTAGTAAATCAAATTCTATTTTTAACTGGCAGATTGATTCCACGGAAAATATTATGCGCAAGCCTCATTATTATTTTATTACCGGAGCAATTTTTGATATTTCCCGAGATGTAAAACTGCGCCCCAGTCTTTTGGTCAAGAGTGACATGAAAGGCCCGACCAGTTGGGATCTGAGCGCTTTGTTTATTATTCAGAACCGTTTTTGGGTGGGGGCGTCCTATCGTACGGCAGCTCCTGAACTGGGTATAAATACGACAGGGACAACGTCTTTAAGCAAGACAAATTCTATTTCAGGGATTGTACAGTTTTATGTTACGGAGAGTTTCTGTGTGGGCTATTCTTATGATTTAACTATCAGTAAGTTAAGTAGCGTTCAAAATGGTACTCACGAAATAACCATTGGCTGGACATTTCCCAGAAAGTATCAGCGTGTCTTAAGTCCAAGATTTTTTTAGGAAAAAATGTTATGAAATCAAAATCGGCCTTTTTTTGTTTCGTCTTCTTTTTGAATCTTTTTTGTTTTGCCTCGTCTGCCATTGGCCCTTCCAGACTCCAGAGCAAGGCTGAAAGGTTGTACAACGAGTTTCAGTACGCTTCGGCTGCTGAGATATATCAAAAGCTGACGGATACGCCAAAGCCGGAATTAAAGGATATGGAGCATCTGGCGGAATGCTATAAGAAGATGAACAAATATGAGGATGCCCAGATTTGGTATGCCAGAATCGCAGAGGATCCGGCTTGTAGTTTGGAAAATCTACTCAATTATGGAGAGATTTTGAAAGCAAATGCGAATTATACCAAAGCTAAAAAGATTTTCCAGAGTTATATTTCGAAGACGAGGGACAGGAAAAAAGTTGCGGTGAGTATGGCCGGTTGTGATTCGGCAAAAGTTTGGATTAGTAGACCGACAAATTATGTCATAACCAACCAGGAACAGGTCAATACAAAACAATCTGAATTTGCGGTTTTTCCAGATGGAAACGATAGGGTCTTCTTTACGGGAGAGCCGCTTTTAACAGATAAGCGGAATAAGTACGGTTGGACGGGAAATGCTTTCCTGCGTATTTTTACGGCAGCACGCCAGCCCGATAACACATTGGTCTCGTCTTCCATATCAGATTTGGAATTCAATAAGGAACCCTATCATGTCGGACCTGTTTCTTCCAATAAATCGGGGAGTATCTTTTTCATTACACGTACTTATCCTGGTAAGAGCAATAGTACGACGGTGATTAATGGCAATACGTACCATACACAGAATATGGAATTGTATATTCAGGCGAGAGTTTACGGCAAATGGCAACAGCCGGTACCGTTCGCCTATAATAATGTGGATAAGTATTCTTTGGGGCACGCCGTTTTGAGTATAGATGAAAAAACACTTTATTTTGTCTCTGATATGCCTGGTGGTTACGGTGGAACTGATATTTGGTATTCTGAGCTTTTGTCTGATGGTACGTGGGGGCCTGTGCAAAATGCCGGTGGGACGATAAATACACCCGGCAATGAGCTTTTTCCGTCAATAGGGCCGGATGGGTCGCTCTATTTTTCTTCAGACGGTTTACCTGGTATGGGCGGACTTGATATTTTTTGCAGCAAGGGTGCCGGAAACCAATGGAGTAAGCCCGTTAATCTGAAATATCCGATTAATTCACCGGGGGATGATTTTGCTTATTGTGCGGATGTTTCAAACGATCGGGGATATCTTTCGTCTAATCGTTCGAATGGTATGGGAGGGGATGATATCTATTCGTTTGATCTTTTGAAATCTGATGCTGCACTGACTGTTGTCGGAATGGCTTTTGACAAGAAGACCGGGCGGGCTTTACCCGGTGCGAATATAACGTTGTATGATCCGAATAATACTATTGCGGTAAGGCAGGATAGTAAACCGGATGGTTCGTTTGAGTTTCAGTTGAGCAAACCGGATGTGTATTTGCTACATGGGTCTAAGCAGAGTTATTATCCGGATACGCTTAGTATTGGACTTAAAAAGTTATCGGCCAATGATACGGTAAGGGTTGCACTTTATATGGACCCCCTTTTGGAAAAGGGGAAGACCTTTAGATTGAAGCCTATTTTTTATGATTTTGATAAATTCAATATCCGGAAGGATGCGTCAGTCATTTTGGATGAATTGGTCCGAACCTTGTATGAAAATTCTACACTGAAGATTGAACTGGCTTCTCATACGGATTCCCGTGGTTCAAACGAATATAACCTGAATTTGTCTCAAAAAAGGGCTCAGTCTGTAGTTGATTATCTGGTTGGCCGTGGAATATCCCGTGACAGGTTGGTGGCAAAGGGTTATGGAGAGACTCGGCTGATTAACAAATGTGCTGATGGAGTGGATTGTTCTGAGGCGGAACATCAAGAAAATAGAAGAACGGAATTTACGGTACTCTCCTGGTAATGTCTGATATTTTTACCTATTAGTAGGTATTGATGTTCTTTTTGACACTAATTACCTTTGCAATCAGGTAAAGCGTATGGTTATACGCAAAATAAAAGAGATCTATGAGACTTTCGGAATTAAAGACAGGGGAAAGGGCGGTAATCGTTAAGGTGTTAGGTCATGGTGGTTTTAGAAAGCGCATCATTGAAATGGGTTTCATTCGTGGCAAGGTTGTTGAATCGATTCAAAATGCGCCACTGCAGGATCCAGTAAAATACCGCATCATGTCGTATGATGTTTCATTGCGTCACACTGAAGCGGAGAATATAGAAGTCGTCAGTACGGAGGAAGTTTTAAAAACGTCAAAAGAAGCTGTTCATCAGGATATTTTAGAGGAAGATCAGTTACGGCGTATCGCCTTGACGGAACGTAAGCACATCAATATTGCCCTGGTCGGGAATCCGAATTGTGGTAAAACATCCTTGTTTAATAATGCAACAAACTCTCATGAACATGTAGGAAACTACAGTGGTGTTACGGTTGATGCCAAAGAAGGCCACTTCGATTTTATGGGTTATTCCTTTAAGATTGTGGATCTGCCGGGAACCTATTCCTTGTCCGCTTATTCTCCGGAAGAAGTTTATGTGCGCCGTCATTTGGTGGAAGAAGCACCTGATGTGGTTGTTAATGTCGTTGATGGTTCCAATCTGGAACGGAACCTTTTTTTAACCACGCAACTCATTGACATGAATGTTCCGATGATCATTGCTCTTAATATGTATGATGATTTGATTAAGAGCGGTGATAAGCTTGACTATTTGCAACTCAGTAAATTACTGGGTGCCCCTGTTGTGCCGACAATAGGAAGGAGTGGCTGGGGTCTGGGAAGTCTTTTTCATGTTATTATCAAGATGTATGAAGGAACGGATTTTTTCACAAAGGATGGGGAGATCAATAAAAACATACTTGACGAGCTACATGAATTATACCATAGAGAGGAGCTGGAGCATGAGCCTTTGGAGGAAATTCACGAGGATACAGAGCACAACATGAGTCCTGAGCAACTTCAGCGTTTGCACAGTGATATGGTTGGGAAAAAGCAGAATCCGGAAGACCGGACGCAACATCACGAGCATTTGTATCAGGTTGGAGAGATGACCAGACACATTCACGTGAACCACGGTTCTATCCTTGAAAAATGTATTGATAAGGTTCGCGCTGAGATAATCAGGAATCCGGATGTTCGGGACAAATATTCTGCCCGCTATCTATCTATCAAGCTTTTGGAGAAAGATAATAGGGTTGAAGAGCTTGTGCAGACATTGCCGAATGCAGATGCTATTTTTGCCGTCAGAGATCAATCGACAATTAGTATCACTCAACAGCTTAAGGAAGACCCGGAGTCGGCTATAACCAATGCAAAATACGGATTTATTTCGGGTGCTTTGGCTGAGACTTACAAAAAAGCGAAAGAAGATATTCAGACAAAGACAAGGTTTATTGATTCGATTGTTATTAATAGATATTTGGGCTATCCTGTTTTTTTGCTTTTTATTTTTGTTATGTTTGAATGTACTTTCTTTTTTGGACAATATCCAAAGGATTGGATTCAGGCAGGGGTTGACTGGCTGGCTAAATTGGTGAATGTTGGCATGGCTCCCGGTCCGTTGAAAGATCTGTTGTCTCAGGGTATAATCGGTGGCGTGGGGAGTGTTATTGTGTTTCTGCCCAATATCCTGATCCTTTATTTCTTCATTTCTTTTATGGAAGATTCCGGATATATGGCAAGGGCGGCATTTATAATGGATAAGATTATGCATAAGATGGGCTTGCATGGCAAGTCTTTTATTCCTATGATTATGGGTTTTGGTTGCAATGTTCCTGCCATTTTATCTACCCGGACCATAGAAAATCGCAATAGCCGGATGATTACGATGCTTATAACGCCACTTATGTCATGTAGTGCGAGGCTTCCTGTCTATTTGCTGCTGGCTGGAACTTTCTTCCCTAATAATGCCGGGTTTGTACTTTTCTTTCTTTATATGCTTGGTATTGCGATGGCAGTTATAATGGCCCGTTTATTTAAACGTTTTCTTTTTCACCGCGAAGAAATGCCTTTTGTTATGGAACTACCGCCTTATCGAATGCCGACACTTAAATCGATCTCCCGTCACATGTGGGATAAATCCGCACAATATTTGAAGAAAATGGGAACGGTTATTTTATTGGGTTCTATCATTATATGGTTTCTTGGCTATTTTCCGCAGAGCAAAACGTACAATATGACGCATTCTGATAAAAGCCGGATGGAACAACAGGAACATTCGTATATCGGTAGAATCGGTAAATTTATCACACCTGTATTTGCTCCTTTAGGCTTTAACTGGAAAATGAATGTATCCATCGTTTCCGGAGTCGCAGCCAAAGAAATCGTCGTAAGTACGTTAAGTGTCCTTTATCTCGGAAATCAACAAAGTAGCAATGCCTTAAGCAGCCGCTTAAAAGCAGATACCTACGAAAACGGGAAACCGGTGTTTAATGCGGCAGTGGCTTTATCTTTCATGGTTTTTGTTTTGCTCTATTTTCCCTGTATAGCTACTATTACGGCCATAAAAAATGAATCCGGATCCTGGAAATGGGGACTGTTCGAAATAGGATACACTCTTGCTCTTGCCTGGATTGCAGCGTTTATTATATACAGGCTGGCTTTGTTTTTGATATAGCCTTTAATCTTGCTTATGAAAAAACTGTTTTTATGGGCTGCATTTTTAATTGTTACTGCACCCGCTTTTTCACAAATTTCTTTTGGAAAGGCTGAGAAGATTGATGATCAGTGGAGATTTTATTTGGGGGATGTAAAGGATGCCTGGAAGCCCGATTTTGATGCCGGCAAGTGGAGAGTCCTTGATTTACCTCATGACTGGAGTATCGAGGGAACCTTAAGCCCTGGTTTGGCAAGTTGCACCGGCTATCTTCCCGGTGGTATTGGCTGGTACCGAAAGTCAATTCAGGTCTCTGCTGATAAAAAAGGGGAAAAGGTCTATATCTATTTTGAGGGTGTTTACAATAACAGTGAGGTTTTTATCAATGGCGTTTCTGTTGGAAAAAGACCGAATGGCTATATTTCATTTATGTATGATTTAACTCCTTATATTCGATTCGGAGGCGAGAATGTACTGGCCGTGAGAGTTGATCACAGTCTGTCGGCTGATTCGCGCTGGTATACCGGATCGGGTATCTACCGGGATGTTTATCTGGTCTATTCCAATCCCATACATATAGACAGGTGGGGCGTCTGTTGCAAGACCTTGAAACTGACCGAGCGTCAGGCTACTCTTGGTATGCAGGTTGATGTCAGGAATGAATCTGACAAGGGCTCTGATTGTGTTGTTTCTACGCAACTGATTTCTGCTGATCGGAAAATAGTTGGCCGGCAACAGCAAAAAATATATATTAAACCCCATGGACTTGCTTCTTTTTCAGGTAATTTGAGTGTAAATAAACCTCAGGTATGGAATTTGGGAGCACCTTATCTTTATAAATTGTATACGCGGATCTTGTGCAATGGCAAGGTTATTGATGAAAGTACGCAAAATGTAGGAATCAGAAGTCTTCAGTTTGATTCAAACAAGGGCTTTGCCCTTAATGGAGAATGGATAAAACTGAAAGGTGTTTGTATACATCATGATGCCGGATGTTTGGGTTCCGCTGTTCCGAAGAAAGTTTGGGAACGGCGGTTGAAGAATTTGAAGGCTATGGGCGTTAATGCCATTCGGCTGAGTCATAATCCCCAGGCTCCCGTGGTCTATGACCTGTGTGATGAAATCGGTTTGTTGATAATGGATGAGGCTTTTGATGAATGGGAGTTCCCAAAGAAGAAATGGATGGAGGGCTGGAACAAAGGTACTCCTGGTTTTCAGGGAAGTGCTTCATTCTTTAAAGAATGGAGTGACAGGGATCTTCAGGATATGGTACTCAGAGACCGGAATCATCCTTCAGTGATTATGTGGAGCATTGGAAACGAGGTTGATTATCCGAATGACCCGTATTCACATCCTGTTTTAAATGGAACTAAAATTAACCAACCGGTGTATGGCGGATATCAGCCGAACAGTCCGAAAGCTGAACTTTTGGGAGGTATTGCCAAACGTCTTGCTTCCGATGTCAGACGGTTGGATATTTCCCGCCCTGTTACAGCCGCTTTGGCAGGAGTCGTTATGTCGAATGAAACGGAATATCCTGAGGCTCTGGATGTCACCGGATATAATTATACTGAAAATCGTTATGATTTAGATCATCAGAAATATCCAAAGCGGATAATTTTTGGAAGTGAAACCGGTAATGACCTTGATTCCTGGAAAGCCACCCGTGACAAAGCTTATGTCTTCGGTCAGTTTATCTGGTCCGGCATCGATTATCTGGGTGAAGCAAAGGCCTGGCCTTCCCGTGGCTTTTATACCGGATTACTTGATTTTGGAGGTTTTCAGAAGCCAAGAGGCTATTTCCGTCAGTCTCTTTGGGCTACAAAGCCGATGGTTTATATCGGAACGTATCCTGTTTATGGGGATAGGAATGATTTATCGATGGATGCTTTACCTGTCTGGAATTATAATGAGGGAGAACGAATCCGTGTGGTTTGTTACACCAATTGCCAAAAGGCCCAATTGTTTTTGAATGGCCATGCTATTGGTGAACTCAGGGACTATGACGATAAAACCGGAATCATATCATGGGATATTCCTTATCAGTCCGGCAATCTGGAAGTTGTAGGAATAGATAAGCAAAAAGAAGTTTGCCGTTATGCCATTCAGACATCGGGCAGGCCTTATGCTATTATCGCAAAGACGGATGATCAAACTTTGGATAAGGATAAAGACCTTGCTCAGATTGTCCTTCAGGTTGTTGATGAAAAAGGAGTGCCTGTCATGTTTTCAGATGATAAAATCACCTGTGACATAAAAGGCCCTGCCAAGTTATTAGGCATGGAATCCAGTGATAACACAGATATGGGCGATTACCGGGATAATGTGCAGCGTGTTTATCACGGACGTTCTTTGGCTTATCTCCAGACAACCGGAACAGCAGGGGAAGTAAAAGTGACCTTTTCCGCTCCCTGGCTGAAACAGGTAGTTGTAAGTTTTCAGGCTAAATAGTCTAAATTAACTATTTAACCAGGTATCACGAAGACGTGGCTCAAGGATATGGTCTACTTCCTTTAGCAATTCGGTGTCAAGTGGTGCTTCTGCCCATTTAATATTTTCGAGAACAGCTTCCGGACGCGTTGTGCTGAATAAGGTTGTGGCGATACGAGGATTGTTTACGGAATATTTTATAGCCAGTTGCTCAATGTTCTTGCCTTTTGAAGTGCAAGTTGCAGCGGCTTTTTTGCAAACATCCTGAAGAGGCCTGGGTGCCGGATGCCATTCTGGCGCTCCTCTTTGGGTTAAAAGTCCCATTGAAAATGGAGATGCGTTTATTATACCTACGTTTTTACTTTCAAAATAATCCAGATAGTCGGCCAGAGCATCATCAAGCAGACAGTAGTGGCAGAAAGAAAGTACACTTTCCACTGTTCCGGCAGGCACATGATCGATAACATATTTAAAATGCCTAAGCGTAAGATTTGTTATTCCGACATGTTTTACGATGCCTTTGTCTCGAAGTTCTGTTAAGGCTGGAAGGGTTTCGTTGCAAACCTGTTCCAAATCAGCGAATTCTATATCGTGCACATTAATCAGGTCTACATAGTCAACATGCAGGCGTTCCATGCTTTCATAAACACTTTCTGTTGCTTTCTTTCCGGAATAGTCCCAGTAGTTTACGCCGTCTTTGCCATAACGGCCAACTTTTGTGGAAAGGTAATATTTGTTCCGATCGATATGTTGCAAGGCTTTTCCCAAAACTGTTTCTGCTTTTAAATGACCGTAATAAGGAGAGACATCTATGAAGTTTATTCCATTTTCAACGGCTGTCTCGACAGCTTTGATGCCTTGCTCTTCTTTTAGTGAGTGAAAAACGCCACCCAGAGATGAGGCTCCAAATCCCAGGTTTGAAACCTTCATTCCTGTTTTTCCGATTTCTCTGTATTCCATAGTATGTTTTATTTATAGATGATGCAGACAAAGTTAGACACTTTATGTCTTTTATAAAGTTTTTTTTCTGTAAAAACGGATAAAGCGACGACTTAATGATGTATCATCAGTTTTTGGAGGTTGTTTCCGCATCTTACGATGTATAATCCCTCAGGCCATGATTGTGTATTCAGATCAATGTTCCCTTTAATTCTGTTTTTATACATAACTTTTCCCATCACATTTGTGATAAGTATTGATTTGTTTTCATCATCGCTGACAATGGCTATGTATTGATTGGCAGGGTTTGGATATACTTCAAGGATTTCTGTCTGACCTTCCTCAAGGCTGGTTACCGGACATTCGTTCGCTGTTCCGAAAGTTGGTACAGTCAGGAAAGTAAAACTACCTGTCCCGTTTGGACAACGACCCATGGAAACGTTATCAGTTTGTTTGCCGAAAGTGATACTATCTATCACGGTACCTAATCCGTCACTGAGCATCAATGCTTCTCCACTTTTGGAAAGAGCAAAGGCCGCATGAATGACTGTTGAGGTGGACGTGGCTTCATCAGCCCAAATGGTTAAATAACCGTAAGGTGCTATGGTTGTACCAGCAGGAAATGCAGATTTTGTGGGTTTGGAAAAATTGTCGGTAAGGTACATGCTGGACAAATCCATTGTTTGGCCGGTCGTGTTGTATAATTCCACCCAATCACCATACAAGCCTAATTCATTGGCAAGGTAGGTTGTGTTACTTGCCATGAATTCGTTGATAACGACTTCACCGGCTTTCGGAATGGCATTTGTTGCAGACAGTAAATCGCATGATAATAAGCTTATGCTGAGTAAAATGCTTAATTTTAAAAAATCATTTTTTCTTTTCATGGTATGGAATGGTATAGATCTATGTATAAGTTAGAAGAACAAACTTACAATTTTATATTGATATGATCAATGGTTTTTTTCTTTTTGCAAGGATTGTAGGATTGCTTAGTCTTTATTTTATATAAGAAGTGAAAAATATACTACTATGTATAACATGGTAGTATATTATGTGTTATCTTTGTCTCAAAATTGAAGGACATGGATATTGAGAATGTAAAATCGCAGATGCGCAAAGGCTTTCTGGAGTATTGTACTTTGCTGATTCTAAGAAAAGAGCCTTCTTATACGTCAGATATAATTGAAGGTTTGAAATCGGCTCACCTGATTGTTGTGGAAGGGACTCTTTATCCTTTGTTGACCCGACTTAAAAATGATGGTCTGCTTTCTTACGAATGGATTGAGTCAACCCAAGGGCCGCCCCGTAAATACTATTCGCTTACAGAGGAAGGAAAATTGATACTGGTTGAATTGGAAGCTGCGTGGAGCGAACTTTCTGAAGCGATTAATCATTTAAATGAGTGATTGCTTTTATTTTGAAGATGAAAAGATATATACAAAGATGAAAAAGACCTTAAGTGTAAATTTAGGAGGTACGGTGTTTCATATTGATGAAGATGCCTACCAGGAACTGATGGATTACTTGCAGGATGTTAAACATCATCTGGGTGACGGTCCTTCTTCTGAAGAAGTGCTCAATGATATAGAACAGCGTATCAGTGAACTGTTTATTCAATGGATGCAGGGACACAGGGAAGTGATTACAAAAGACGATGTTGTTAAGATCATAGGAATTCTTGGCCGTCCCGAACAATATGACAATGAAGAGGAATCTTCAGAAGAGCGGAGAAAGGCCAAATCTTCAGATCAGACGTCAAATCAGGATCGAAGATATGCCGGTCCCCGCCGTCGATTATACCGAGATACGGAGAATGCTGTTCTTGGCGGTGTATGTTCCGGACTTGGTATGTATTTAAATGTGAATACAGTCCTTCTTCGATTGATGTTCTTCTTGTTATTTTGGTTTGGAGGTTCAGGCATTCTGCTTTACATCGTATGCTGGATTATTGTTCCTGAAGCCAGAACAGCCGCTCAACGTCTTGAGATGGAAGGCGAGGATGTCACGATTGACAATATTGAAAAAAAAGTTCGTGAAGAATATGGAAGAGTGAAAGATAGAGTGGGTGGCTATGTGAATTCCTCCAAATTTGAGAGAGATGCGCGAACTGCGGGAAATGGGTTTGTGAGATTCATAAGCGTGATCGGTAAAGTGCTTTTTGCTTTTATTGTTTTTATTGCTGTTATTATTGGTCTTGGCGGGTTATCGGCGGTGGTTGCCCTGGTCTTTGCTCTAATCGGCCTTTTAACAGGGGGTTTCTGTTTTGCAACAGTGTTGCCTCAATCTTTTTGGCCTTTACAGCAAATTTTAAGTAATCCGTCTTCGGCAACATTAATGACGGTAGGCCTTATATTAGCTATCGGTATTCCTGTGATCGCAATATTTAAAGTCTTGTTTACCAGAACACTCGATTTGAAGCCTTCACCAAAATGGTTGTTCATAGTTGGCTCTATATTTTGGTTTTTCGGAATTGCACTGTGCATCTGTTCTGGTATTCATGCCTTTACGCTTGGTGGAGGTTGCTGGATATAAATAATGTGTCTGACTTATGATTATTAAAATAAAATTTAAGCATTAAATGAATATTAATATAATATATTTATATTTGCGTAATATTAAAATTTATGCAAATGAAAAAGTTATCGTTTCTAACCTTAATATGCCTGATGTTCTGTCAGGCATTATTTTTTGATGCTGAAAAACTATATGCGGAGACGGTGCCTTCCGACACCCTTTCGTGGGTATGGGATGTAACTTCTCTGGTCAGCACGCATACAAAAACCTGCACACTGACCTTTTCAGGTAGCGTGTTCATTGATTGGGGAGATGGTACAAAGGAATCTATACCTGATTCCCTAAGTGCTAAAACGTTAACCCATATATACACGTCAGGAATTTCTTATTCCTGTTCTGTCACTGGCCGTGGAATAACTGGTTTTAAGGCTGAGTCAAAACGCATTACCAGTATAGATACACATGCGACTCCATATTTAAACTATCTGAATTGTACTAGTAGTCAGGTGACATCCTTGAATTTAAACGATAATCCGGAGCTTTTATCTTTATATTGTGGAGGAAACGACCTCTTGTCGTTAAATCTTTCACATAATACAAAATTGCAGACATTAACTTGCTCTGAAAATCAGCTTACAAGTTTGGATGTATCCTTGTTGCCGGTGTTGAAAAAAGTCATTGCGCATACCAATCCTTTGACTCGGATTAATATATGTGTTTCGGGATCTTTGAGCTATTTGTCTTGTTTAAATTGTGGCTTGGATGCCGATGAACTCAATAGTGTTTTTGACTCTTTGCCAATTTTAAATGTTTCTTCTGCCAGCAAGAATTTGTTTATAGCAAATAATCCCGGATCAAGTGATTGTCAGGTGGAATTAGCCATTAACAAGAATTGGACTCCGGATGTTTCTTCAACGAAAAGCTCTTTTTATATTCCTTCCGTGGTTTCAACTTCAGGTGATTCCGTTCGATTGGATATATGCTTGAAAAATCCGGTTCCGGCCATTGCTTTTGAAATGGATCTTGTTTTACCTGACGGTTTTGTTCTGGATACATTCAAAACTTGTCTTTCAAGTGCAAGAAAAGGGAATCATATACTTTCTATTGCCAGAATGTCGGATTCAGTTATGCAATATAAGTTTCTATGTTTTTCCATGAAAAAGAAGGATATATTGTTAGGAGACAGTGGATCTGTATTGAAGCTTTATACAAAAGTTCCTACAGATGCAAACAGCTATACTATAAAAATTAAGAATGCAATCTTGGTAGATACAGCAACAAATATACTTGATCTTTCTTTATCGGACGGTAAACTGGTAGTAGCATCCGCTGTGTCAAAAGGTGATGCAAACGGAGACAAAAAGGTAGATGTAACGGATATTGTTTATTTAGTGGCATATATTAATGGAAAGAAGCCGGATGGTTTTGATCCCGAAGCGGCAGATATGGATGGAAACGGAGTCTGGAACATTGCCGATATTACGAAAATGGTTGTAATGATCAATGAATCGAATATAGAATCTCAGGATATAGATTCGTATAATGCAGCAACTGTAAAATCAGGCAATTGTTTTTATCTCCGCCAACCGAAAAATGATTTGTCTTGTCTCGAATTATGTATGGATAATTCAGATACTGTTCAGGCATACCAGGTGGATGTGATTTTGCCGATGGGTGTCAGCTTGTCACCAGAACGGTTTTCTCCAGTTACTGAAAGAGTCGGCAACCATTTATTTACGATTAGCAAAATTTCCGATACGGAAAACAGGTATCGTCTTTTGTCTTATGCCTTAAGACCTCAATCTGCAATTTTGGGTGATACTGGTGCGGTGGTGCGTTTGCCACTGATCTTAGATAAAGACATTTGCCCCGGAGTTTATGCGGTGACAATGAAGCAGCCTGTTTTAGCTGATATGGATATGAATAGAATTGAGGGTTCAACATATACAACAAATCTTGAGGTAGTGGCTCCGTCTGATGAAGGCGAACCAGTATCTGCGGGTTTTAACTTTACAAATGGTTTGTGGATTCACGGTAAATCTTTACGAAAAGTTTCAATTTATGCTACATCCGGCAGACTTTATTTTAATCAGGATTTGCTGGGTGCAAATTATTTCAACATTTCTCTTCCAGCTGGCGTCTATATAATAAAGGTAAACTCAGATAATTGTCCTGATTGTGTCAAAAAGATAGAGGCTTTCTAAGAATAGATGTTTAACTTTGTCATCTTGTCAGTGCTTTAGACCTTGATTTGTGAGAAACTTGTTGTTTTTTGTCAGTTTCATGCCCATGAATATTAGTTTTTGGGTTTGGCACGGATTTCGCATTATACATCTTAGCGTTGGCTGAAAAGTCAATAGTAACCTATTGTGAAATTCAAAGCGGTTAGAGCCCGCTTAAGGCTCAAAATATTGTTAAACTTAAAAATAGTATGATTATGGCATTAAAACCTCTTTCTGACAGAGTGCTGGTAAAACCGGCTGAGGCAGAGCAAAAAACAGCAAGTGGTATTATTATCCCTGATTCTGCAAAAGAAAAACCTATGAAGGGTGAAGTTGTAGCTGTCGGTCCTGGAACAAAGGATGAAGTTATGCAGATAAACGTAGGTGATAAAGTTTTGTATGGTAAATATGCAGGTACCGAAGTAGAAGTAGATGGCGAAAAGCTACTCTTTATGCGTCAGTCAGATATTCTTGCTAAATTTTAAAAAATAGATACAATCATGGCAAAGGAAATTGAATTTGATATTGATGCCCGTAATTATCTTAGAGATGGGGTTGATAAATTGGCAAATGCTGTTAAGGTTACTTTAGGACCTAAAGGTCGCAATGTAATTATTGAGAAAAAGTTTGGTGCACCACAAATAACAAAAGATGGTGTAACAGTAGCAAAAGAAATTGAGTTGGAAAATGCTTATGAGAACATGGGTGCTCAACTGGTAAAGGAAGTTGCTACAAAAACCGGCGATGATGCTGGTGATGGTACAACGACGGCTACAATTCTTGCTCAAAGTATTATTCATGAAGGTTTGAAAAATGTTTCAGCCGGAACAAATCCGATGGATTTGAAACGTGGTATCGATAAGGCTGTTGCAGCTGTTGTTGCAAATGTTAAAGTTATGGCCAAGGAAGTTGGGGACGATTTCGATAAAATCGAACAAGTTGCCCGTGTTTCTGCAAACAACGATGTGGAAATTGGTCATCTGATTGCAGAAGCAATGCAGAAAGTGACAAAAGAGGGTGTTATAACCATTGAAGAAGCAAAAGGTACCGATACGCACATTGATGTTGTTGAAGGTATGCAGTTTGATCGTGGTTATCTTTCCGCTTATTTTGTAACCAATACAGAGAAGATGCAAGTGGAAATGGAAGATCCGTACATCTTGATTTATGACAAAAAGATTTCTGCACTAAAAGATTTGTTGCCTATTTTAGAGGCTGCTGTTCAATCCGGACGTCCATTGTTGATTATAGCTGAAGATCTGGATGGCGAGGCTTTGACGACTTTGGTTGTCAATCGTCTGCGTTCAAATCTGAAGATTTGCGCAGTTAAGGCTCCTGGCTTTGGTGATAGACGTAAGGAAATGTTGGAAGATATTGCTATTCTTACAGGTGGTACCGTTATTTCAGAAGAACGTGGTTTGCAGTTGGAAAAAGCTACGCTTGACTTGCTGGGTACAGCAGAAAAGGTAACGATTACCAAGGATAATTCAACGATTGTAAATGGTAAAGGTGCTAAGGATGCTATTGCTGACCGTGTATCTCAGATTAAGGCTCAGATAGCTAAGACAACTTCTGATTATGACCGTGAAAAGTTGCAGGAGCGTTTGGCTAAATTAGCCGGTGGTGTTGCTGTATTATATATCGGTGCTCCTTCGGAAGTTGAAATGAAGGAAAAGAAAGACCGCGTGGATGATGCTTTAAGCGCAACCCGTGCGGCTATAGAAGAAGGAACTGTCCCTGGTGGTGGTGTTGCTTACATTCGTTCATTCAAGGTTTTGGACGGTCTGAAAGGTGACAATGATGAGGAAAATCTTGGTATTAAGATTGTTCGTCGTGCAATAGAAGAACCTTTGCGTCAGATTGCTCTCAATGCGGGTAAAGAGGGTGCAGTAATTGTAGAAAAAGTTGCAGCCGGAAAAGATGACTTCGGATACAATGCACGTACTGATACGTACGAAAATTTCTATAAGGTTGGTATTATTGATCCTGCCAAGGTTACTCGTGTGGCTCTGGAAAATGCAGCTTCTATTGCTGGTATGTTCCTGACTACTGAATGTGTTATAGCAGATAAGAAAGAAGAGAATCCTGCTCCTGCAATGAACCCAGGTATGGGTGGCATGGGTGGCATGATGTAATTCAGCTCTCCCTTCATAAAATAGAAAATGAGAAACCCCGGACAGTAAGTTGTTCCGGGGTTTCTTTTTATTTTTGGAAGATACGAAAAGTAAGCAGTCTAATTGGCCAGGATTTCTTTGACTGTCTTTTCAATGCTTTCCTGATCTATTCCAACAAAATGTTGCAATTCTTTAATTGATCCCTGTTCAACAAAATCATCCGGTAAGCCAAGACGTCGTAAATCAGGTGTATAATGATTTTCACTGCAGAACTCAAGGACAGCACTTCCGAAACCACCTTTTACAACGCCGTTTTCAATGGTAATGATTTTTGTGAATTTCTTGCAGATGCTGTGTAAAAGCTCTTCGTCAAGTGGCTTTACAAAACGCATATTGTAAAGTGCTACGGATATTCCTTCTTCCTTTAGCTCTTTAATAGCCTGAGAGGCTAATTTTCCAATGGGCCCGACACTCAATATGGCCAGATCTTTTCCTTCAATCAAACATTCCCCTTTACCAATGGTCATGAGTTCCATCTTGTTTCTCCAGTTTCTGGTAAAGCCCAAACCTCGTGGATATCTGATGACCAGTGGCCCTTCCTTCAATGTTTGTGCAGTAAACATCAGATTACGAAGTTCATGTTCGTCGATGGGGCAACTAATGATAATATTGGGAATACAACGCAAATAGGCCAGATCAAAAGCTCCGTGATGAGTGGGGCCATCTTCTCCTACTAGTCCGGCCCTGTCGAGGCAAAGTATTACGGGTAGCTTTTGTAGAGCAACATCGTGAATGATATTGTCATAAGCTCGCTGGGCAAAAGACGAATAAATATTGCAAAATGGCAGAAGTCCTTCTTTGGCCAGTCCGGCTGAAAAGGTCACGGCATGTCCTTCGGCAATACCAACATCAAAGACTCTGTCTGGAAAGCGTTCCATCATAAGGTTCATACTGCAACCGGTAGGCATGGCTGGTGTAATGCCTACAATTCTTGGGTTGCTTTCGGCCATCTCAACTAAGGTGTGTCCGAATACATCCTGAAATTTTAACGGCAAGTCTTTATTGCTGTTTTTGCAATCTCGTTCTCCTGTCTCTTTATTGAATTTTCCAGGCGCATGCCACACTGTAGCGTCTAACTCGGCAGGAGGATAGCCCTTGCCTTTAACCGTGCATATATGTAGCAATTTAGGCCCTTTCATGTCTTTGATATCTCTTAGAACTTTTACGAGGTTCTCCACATTATGACCGTCTATCGGTCCGAAATATCGTATATTCAGCCCTTCAAAAAGATTATGCTGATTTGTCAGGAGGGCTTTCAGACTGTTACCGAAGCGCAGGAGCTTACCTTTTCGTTGGTCATTTATAATGCCAAGTTTCTTAAGTAAAAGAAATATTTGCCAACGGAGGTGGTTATAACTTTTTGATGTAGTCATTTTAACCAGATATTCGCTCATTCCTCCGACATTTCTGTCGATAGACATGTGATTGTCATTCAGTATAATGAGCAAATCATTTGGATGGACGGATGCGTTATTTAGGCCTTCAAAGGCCAGGCCTCCAGACATGGCTCCGTCTCCGGTAACGGTTACAACCAAATTTTTGTCGCCTTTTATCTTGGCCGCAATGGAAAGGCCGAGTGCTGCAGAAATAGAGTTAGATGCATGTCCTGCGATGAAGGAATCATACGGACTTTCGGCAGGATTTGGGAATCCGCTGATGCCATTAAATTTTCGATTGGTATGAAACTGTTTACGCCGGCCGGTAAGTATTTTGTGCCCGTAGGCCTGATGACCGACATCCCAAACTATTTTGTCTTCAGGCGTATTTAAAACATAATGCAGGGCAACCGTAAGTTCTATAACGCCAAGATTTGATCCGAGATGCCCTGGGTTGTCACATAATTCGTCAATAATAAATTGACGGAGTTCTGAACAAACCTGAGGTAGATCTTTTATATCGAGTTTCCGGAGATCACTCGGGTAGTCAATGGTTTCTAATATATTATGTTTGACGTTTTCCATTCCTATATTTAAAAGCCTGCAAAATTAACCTTTTTTCCCGTATAAATATAATATTTTGTACTTTTGTCTTCTATGGATTTTAGAACTATTGTACCGGTTCAGACACCTGATTTTCATCTTACGTATGCTGATAAGCTGATGGTTATGGGGTCTTGTTTTGCTGAGAATCTTGGCAAACAATTGCAGGAGTGTGGCTTTAAGGCAACACTTAATCCTTTTGGGGTACTCTATAATCCGGCATCTGTCGGTACGGGGTTGCAACGTTTGTGGCATAATCGACTTTTCCGGGATGACGAGTTGGTTGAATATGACGGAATGTATCATAGTTTTAGTCATCATGGCTCTTTTTCAGGGACTGACCGAAAGAAAACGCTTGATCATATTAACCGGTCTTTTAAAAAGGCTGCGGTGGATTTACGGGAAACCACCTGTTTGATCATTACATTTGGAACAGCATGGGTTTATACCCTGCCATCAACGGATCAGGTTGTTGCCAATTGCCATAAGTTGCCGGAAAGTGGATTTTTACGCCGCCGGCTTTCTGTGGATGAAATAGAATTGTTTTATATGGATCTGCTGGATCTGCTGTTTGAAGCCCGGCCTGATTTGAATGTATTGTTTACGGTAAGCCCTATCAGGCACATGAAAGATGGTTTTCACGAAAATACAGTGAGCAAAGCCATCTTGCACTTAGCCATAGAAGGTCTCTGTGAAAGTTTTGACAGAGTCCATTATTATCCCGCTTTTGAACTACTAATGGATGATTTACGGGATTATCGCTACTATGCAGAAGATATGGTGCATCCTTCGCCCGTGACCTTGCATTATATTTGGGAAAATTTTTCAGATACATTTTTTCAGAAGCCGACTAAGGAAATAGTCCATCAGGTTCAACAAATTCGCAAGGCAATGCTTCATAGGCAGTTACATCCTGATAATGAGTTTTATAAAAGTTTTGCCAAAAAAAATATTGCAAGCATTGAAATACTTGCTGCCAATGTTCCTGAACTGGATTTAAGTGAAGAACGCGCTTTTTTTGAACGTATTTTATCAAATTGAAATAAAATGAAATATACATTAAATGATATTGCGGGAATTCTGAAAGTAAAATCCCGGATTTGTGAGAATGTACCTGTCCGCTGGTTGTTAACTGACAGCCGCTCTTTGTCTTTTCCCGAAGAAAGTTTGTTCTTTGCCTTAAAAACAGCCAGAAATGATGGTCATCGCTATATAGCCGATTTGTATAAACGTGGGTTGCGTAACTTTGTTATTTCTGAACCGTCATTTAGAACCGAACTTTTTCCCGATGCTAATATTCTTTGGGTTAAAGATACGCTGCAAGCTTTGCAAATGCTGGCTCTTTCACACAGAAGCCGTTTCAACTGTCCTATTATAGCTATTACCGGTAGTAATGGAAAGACTATTGTAAAAGAATGGCTTTGGCAACTTCTGAGACATGATGTCCGTGTGACCCGTTCTCCCCGCAGTTATAATTCGCAGATTGGGGTGCCTTTGTCTGTCTGGCAGTTGGAGGAAGAAACAGAACTTGGCATTTTTGAAGCTGGGATTTCACAGCCGGGAGAAATGCAACGTTTAGAAGAAATTATCCGTCCGACCATCGGCTTACTTACTAATGTCGCCAGTGCCCATCAGGAAAATTTCAGTTCGATGGAGCAAAAGGCAGAAGAAAAAATCAGACTGTTCGAATCCTGTCAAACGATTATCTATTGTAAGGATCAGATGCTATCTGACCACGTTCTGAGATCTCATTATCCGGAAAGCAAACTGTTCGGTTGGTCATTTAAAGATACTTCTGCACCGCTTTATGCTCAAAAGTTGGCGGGTACAAGTTTGAATACTGATATTCAATATACGTGGAAAGGTCAAGACTATCCACTGTCTTTGCCATTTTGTGATGCTGTTTCTGTGGAAAATGCCCTGAATTGTCTTGCTGTCCTCCTGCTTCGTGATGTCCCTGCCGGTGATATTGCCGTAAGGATGCAATCGCTGGAACCTGTGGCTATGCGTCTTGAAGTGAAAGAGGGCAAGAATGGATGCATGATTATTAATGATAGCTATAATTCAGATGTTCAAGCGCTTGAAATTGCGCTTGATTTTCAGGCAAGACGTTCAACCGTTACATCCATGAAACGGACATTAATTCTTTCTGATATTCTGCAAAGTGGTAAAAATGCGGATGAGCTGTATGAATCTGTTTCTGAGATGGCACAGCGTATGCATATTAATCGTTTTATTGGTGTCGGATATGAGCTTTCGGCACATGCCTCCTTGTTCCCGATGCAAACGCATTTTTATCTGAAAACAGAACGCCTTTTGAGGTCGGGTCTGTTGGATCAGCTTCGCAATGAGTCTATTTTAATAAAGGGATCGAGGTCTTTTGGTTTTGAGGAAATCAGTGAACGGCTTTCGCTTAAAGTGCATGAGACAGTTTTGGAGGTCAATCTGAACGCATTGGTATCCAATGTGAATTATTTTCGTTCCAAACTGAAACCGAAGACTCAGATGATCTGTATGGTTAAGGCGGCGGGGTATGGAAGTGGGGCACTTGAGATATCCCGAACCCTTCAGGCTCATTCCTGCGATGTGCTTGCTGTAGCAGTGGCCGATGAAGGTGTTGAACTGCGTCATGGTGGAATTTATATTCCGATTATGGTAATGAATCCTGAGTTCGGAAGTTTCTCGACTATTTTTGAGCACAAGCTGGAACCTGAAATTTATAGTTTTAAGCTTTTGGATACTTTTATTAAAGAAGCAGAAAGGGAAGGGGTCAAAAATTATCCGATTCATATAAAACTGGATACTGGTATGCATCGCCTTGGATTTGAAGAACAAGATTTACCTGAATTGATCAGTCATTTGAAAGGTCAGGAATCACTGCGTGTCCGTTCTGTTTTCTCTCACTTGGTTGGAAGTGACGAGACGCGTTTCGATGAATTTACGCATCAACAACTGGATCTTTTTGAAAGTATGTCATCTGCCATTCAAATGGCATTTCCACATCGTATACTTCGGCATATTCTAAATTCTGCCGGCATAGAACGCTTTTCCGAATATCAATATGATATGGTTCGACTCGGTATAGGAATGTATGGTATTTCTTCGCTTGAAGATGTTAAACTTCTTAATGTGAGTACACTTAAAACAACTATTTTGCAGATCCATCAGCTAAAGGCTGGAGAAACCGTAGGATATAGTAGAAAAGGTATGTTGTTGCGTGATTCCCGAATTGCTACTTTACCGATCGGCTATGCGGATGGTTTGGACAGACATTTGGGAAATGGGACAGGAGAGGTCATAATAAACGGAAAGCGTGCTCCTCTTGTTGGAAATATATGTATGGATGCCTGTATGGTTGATGTTACAGATATTCAGGCTGCAGAAGGAGATGATGTCTTGCTTTTTGGCGATGGTCTTCCGCTTAATGAAGTTGCCGGAAAACTGGGTACAATTCCTTACGAAATTCTTACCTCTGTATCCAATCGTGTCAAACGAATCTATTTTCAAGAATAACTTCTGGAAGTATTGCTCACATTCGTTATTTTTGTGTATTTTTGGCCCAAATTTAAAAAGATCAATTATGTTGAACAACTTATTGAAAGGGAAACGTGGAATTATTTTTGGTGCTCTGAACGATATGTCCATAGCCTGGAAAGTGGCTGAACGTGTTGTAGAAGAAGGCGCAACAATAACATTGACCAATACGCCTGTTGCATGCCGCATGGGAACTGTCATGGAACTTGGACAAAAACTGAATGCAGAGATTATACCTGCAGATGCAACAAGTGCTGAGGATTTGGAAAATGTTTTTGCTAAATCTGTGGAGATTCTTGGTGGCAAAATTGATTTTGTTCTTCATTCTATTGGCATGTCTCCTAATGTCCGCAAAAAACGGACTTACGACGATCTGGATTATAACTTGTTGAATTCTACATTGAATATTTCAGCTATCTCTTTTCATAAGATGTTGCAGGTAGCCAAAAAACTAGATGCAATAGCTGAGGGTGGATCCGTCCTGGCTTTGTCTTATGTGGCTTCAAACCGTACTTTCTACGGCTATAATGACATGGCTGATGCAAAAGCATTGCTGGAATCTATCGCCCGCAGTTTCGGCTATATATATGGTCGTGAAAAGAAAGTTCGTATTAATACCATTTCCCAGTCTCCAACAATGACTACTGCTGGAAGTGGAATTAAAGGTTTTGATGGCTTGCTGGATTTTTCAGATAAAATGTCACCGCTTGGAAATGCTTCTGCAGCAGACTGTGCTGATTATTGTGTGGTGATGTTCTCTGATTTAACCCGTAAGGTAACGATGCAGAATCTTTTTCACGATGGCGGTTTCTCCAGCATGGGTATGAGCCTTCGTGCCATGAATCAGTACAACAAGAGTTTTGATGAGTTTAAGGATGAGAATGGGAATCTTATTTACGGTTAAATAGGAACATGCTTATTAAGTTATACGAAGATAATCCAAATTCAAGGGTTATTCAAAAAATAGCCAATGCTTTACGTGAAGGGGGGCTGATTATTTATCCCACAGATACAGTTTATGCAATCGGTTGTGATATTTTTCATAAACATGCAGTGGAGAAGATATGCCGATTAAAGAAGGAGGATTCCAAAAAAATGAATCTTTCCTTTATTTGTCCGGATCTGAGTCAGTTGAGTGAATATGCTAAAGTGGATACCCCTGTTTTCAAGCTTCTTAAGCGGAATACGCCTGGCCCATTTACTTTTATTCTTAATGGAAGTAATAGGTTGCCTAAGCTCTTTAAAGAAAAAAGTACGGTCGGGATACGTATTCCCGACAATGGTATCGCCTTAGCCCTTGCCCGGGAGCTAGGAAATCCGCTGATGAGTACAACCCTGCACGATACAGATGATCAGGTAGAATATACGACTGATCCGGAACTGATTGATGAACGTTACGGAAATACGGTAGACATGGTGATTGACGGTGGAATAGGAGGTATAGCTGAATCAACTGTTGTTGATTGTACACAGGCGGAAATTTTGATTATACGTCAGGGAAAAGGAGCTCTTATATTTTAGATTTGCTTTTTACATTTCTTGTAAGGTCTCTATCTTCTTTTCTTACAGGTTTTCTTTCTTCTGCATCATAATAAACAGGCTTTCTTTTCAAGGCTCGAATGATTAATATAATTCCTGCCAGTATAAAAGGGATGCTAAGCCATTGTCCCATATTAAGTGCCATATTTGCTTCAAAAGCTTCCTGATCCAGCTTGATGAATTCGATCATAAAGCGGGTAAAGAATATACCAACGAAGAAAACGCCCAAAATGAGTCCTTCCTGATTTTTAGCTTTCGGATTTTTCCAGTAAAGTCTGTAAATAACAATAAAGGTGATCAGGTAGCACAATGCTTCATATATCTGGGTCGGATGGGAAGGATTAGAGAAAATAGGGTCTGCACCGTGTTGCCATTGACGGATATTTTCTATAAACCGGAATCCCCAGGGTAGGTTTGTTTCACATCCGTAGATTTCATGGTTCATCAAGTTTCCTGTGCGAATCATTGCTGCTACCAAAGCCGTTGGGATTACAAGACGGTCAAGTGTCCAAAGTATATTACGATGGGTAACGAACTTGGAATACAACGCTATGGCAATAAGAATGCCGATGGTTCCACCGTGACTGGCCAGGCCACCTTCCCAGATCTTGAAGATCTCCAAAGGGTGTTGGGAGTAATAATCCCATGCGTAGAAAAATACGTGCCCCAGACGAGAACCAATGATGGTTGCAATAATGACGTAGATAAACAAACTGTCAGCCCAACTTTCTTTGACATGTTCTGCTTTAAAGATCTTGATGATCATAAGCAGGCCGAGATAAAAACCAATGGCAAAAAATAATCCGTACCAACGGACTTCCCAATTTCCAAGTATAAAAATATCTGGCCTTGCTGTCCAAGTTATAAATGAGAGCATAGTTTCTTTTTTCCTGACAAAAATACGCTTAAAACTGTAATGAAACAACAAATGAACGATTATTTGTAGACGAACGAATTTGTATTTTGCCGGTTATGAGTATATAGATCTTGTATACCTGACCTTAGTTTGAATGAATGAAGTTACATGAATGGTAATTTGTTTAAAAATAGTACTTTTATACTGTTTTTTGATAGGATAATCTCAAACAGATTTTTATGAATGCACTTATTGTTTATTCAGGTGGGATGGACAGTTCGACCTTATTGTATCAATATCAAAAAGAGATTCGCATGGCTGTTTCTTTCCATTACGGTGCGAAACACAATGATAGTGAAATTGCTTATGCCAGGCGGAATTGTGAAGAATTAGGCATTCCTCACATTATTATTGATTTGGGTTTTATAAATGAGTACTTTATAAGTGACTTGCTGCAAAGTGGTGGTGATATACCCGAAGGTCATTATGAGGCGGCGAATATGAAAAAGACAGTGGTTCCTTTTCGTAATGGCATTATGCTGAGTGTTGCCGTAGGCCTGGCGGAAAGCAATGACCTGGATACGGTGCTGATTGGTAATCATGCAGGAGATCATGCAATTTATCCGGATTGCCGGAAATCTTTTATTGACGCATTCACGATTGCGGCTCAAGAAGGAACGGAAAAGGGTATCCGGATCTTTTCCCCTTATTGTGAGATAAATAAGCGGGAGATTGCTTTGATTGGAAAAAATATAAATATGGATTATTCAAAGACTTATTCGTGTTACAAGGGAGGTGAAAAGCATTGTGGAAAATGCGGAACGTGTGTGGAACGCAAAGAAGCACTTGAAGGCTTTGATCCGACTGAATACGAAGCTTAACAATAAAATATTTTATGGAAGTAGGTTTATTGGTTTTAGGTGTTGTTGCAGGTATTTTGTCTGGTCTGTTTGGTATTGGTGGAGGCGTGGTGATGGTACCTGCGTTATTGGCCTTTTTCGGTCTGGACATTCTTAATTCCAATGCCACATCGTTGGCGGCAATGTTGTTGCCTGTCGGCATTTTAGGTGTTATTACATATTATAAGGCCGGATATATTAATCTGAGAAATTCGTTATGGATTTCAGCAGGACTTTTGTTAGGCTCTTTTGTTGGTGCTGAGTTTGCCATGAACATTCGTGAAGGTTTGCTGGCAAAATTCTATGCTGCCTTTCTATTATATATTGCTGTAGGTTATCTTGATATACCGGCTTTGTTTCGGAAAAAAGGGCTTGGACAAACAGAACCAATACAATCTGTACAAAAGGCAATATGGGCTTTTATTCTGGTAGGCTTTGTCGCTGGTGTCCTTGCCGGCATGTTTGGTAAAGGTGGTGGAGTCGTAATTGTCCCGGCTTTGGTAAAGTTGTTTCATTATGACGCAAAGGCAGCTGCTGCAACTTCTCTTGCCGCATTGCAACTTCCTGTCGGATTACCCAGCGTGATAGTTTATGCAAACAATGGACACCTTAATTATATGTATGCCGGCCTCATTGCCCTTGGCCTTGTCGTGGGTTCATTTCTTGGAACCAAGATCGCTGTCGGAATGCCGGCAAAACTTTTTAAGAAGGTTTTTGCTGCTTTCTTGCTGGCCGTGGCTTTTTTTATGGTGTTCAAATACGTATAAAGTTTTTATCTCTTTTTTCAGTCGCTATAGTGGTCTTTTTATTGACAATTTTTGTTAAATTCGTCCCGTAATTTAAGTGCGGTGTTTTTTAACGTGCACAAGATTAAGAATTTTGGCGGAAAACAAACCCTAAATAAATATAATCATGAAACGAATATTTGGACTATTTCTACTTCTTTTTTTAGCAGGATTCTGTTTTGCTAAAAACTCAAATACAATTACGGTAAATGTCGCCAAGCCGATTGCCAAGATTCAGCCTACTATGTGGGGGATTTTTTTTGAGGATATCAATATGGCCGCTGATGGCGGAATTTATGCCGAATTGGTCAAAAACCGTTCGTTTGAATTTGCACAACCTTTGATGGGATGGAAAATATTGAAACCAGACACTACTTCCGGAATTCTGTTTCTTAATCAAAGTGCAACAAACCCTAACAATCCACGGTACGCAAGAATTACCATTGACGACGGGGAACCTTCTTTTGGATTGTCCAATGGAGGCTTTCGTGGTATGGGTATAAAAAAAGGGATTGATTATCATTTTTCGGTTATGGCACGGCAATTGGAAGGCAGTAGCCTGAAAATGCATGTTGAGTTGGTGGATTCTAAAGGTAAGCAAATCGGTTCAGCCAATTTGACACCTGTAGCAAAAGACTGGCAAAAATATATGGTAAGCTTTACTGCAAACGAAACTGATCCAAAGTCAAAATTAAATATCTGGTTTGAAGGAAAAGGGTCATTGGATATCGACATGATTTCACTTTTTCCTGATGATACATGGAAACACAGACCTGGTGGGCTACGTGCCGATTTGGTACAATTGCTGGCTGACCTGAAACCAGGCTTCCTGCGTTTTCCGGGTGGTTGTATTGTCGAAGGCCGGGAATTGGCAACCCGTTATCAATGGAAAAAAACGGTTGGGGACGTGAATGAGCGTCAGGTGATCGTGAACCGTTGGAATACGGAATTTAAGCATCGTCTTACTCCCGATTATTTTCAATCGTTTGGATTGGGTTTCTTTGAATATTTTCAACTGGCAGAAGATATTGGTGCAGAACCACTGCCGATATTGAGTTGTGGTATGGCCTGTCAGTTCAATACGGCCGAATTGGTACCGATGGATCAACTTGATCCATATATTCAGGATGCGCTTGATTTGATTGAATTTGCTAATGGGCCAGTTAATTCAAAATGGGGAAAGGTACGTGCGCAAATGGGTCATCCGGCTCCTTTCAATCTTAAAATGGTTGGTGTTGGGAATGAACAATGGGGGTCTCAGTACATAGAACGTTATGAAGTATTTGTAAAAGCCATTAAGGCAAAATATCCGGATATTAAAATTGTAACTGGTGTTGGCCCTTCGCCTGACGGAAAGTTTTTCGACTATGCTTCAAAAGAGTTGAAAAAACTTCATGCTCAAATCGTAGATGAACACTATTATGCCAACCCTGATTGGTTCCTGAAAAATGCTACTCGTTACGATAATTATGATCGCAATAGCTACAAAATATTTGCAGGTGAATATGCAGCACAAAGTGTGGAAACCTGTAGCCCTGACAATCAAAACAACTGGCAATGTGCTTTGGCCGAGGCTGCTTTTATGACAGGATTGGAACGCAATGCCGAGGTGGTAAACCTTTGTTCGTATGCGCCACTTTTCGCTCATGTTGATGGTTGGCAATGGACTCCGGACTTGATTTGGTTTGATAACCTGAAGTCATTTGGAACGGATAATTATTATGTGCAAAAGATGTTTTCAAATAACAAAGGAACTCAGGTTTTGTCTATGCTGAAAGATAACAAGCCACTTACCGGACAAAACGGGCTTTATGCTTCGGCGGCTTTCGATCAGAAATCAAACGAAATTATTTTGAAAATTGTCAACTCAACTGGTAAAGCCCAAAATGCAAATATTGTTTTGGCAGGAGTAAATAAACTTTCGTCAAAGGGCAAAATATTAGTGCTAAGAAGCGATGATTTAAGCAAAGTTAATTCTCTTGAGAAACCAACCTTGGTTAGCCCTGTTGAACAGGAACTGATTATGAGAGGAAAGTCAATAAATCAGCCTTTGGCTCCTTATTCGTTTACAATAATCAGGGTGAAACAACTAAAGTAGTTTTTTCAATTTTTTTTTTATAGTTTTAGTCTCTTTTAAACCTTTAATCGCTCAATCATGAAAATTAGACAATTTGGACTGTTGTTGACATTCTTGTTTTTGGTTTTTCCAATAATAGCTGAAGACGCTTGGTATAACAGCGCGCAAGCTAGAATTGACACACTTCGAAAAGGAGATTTTACCATTAATTTGAAGGATGGGCTGGGCAACGTTGTCAGTGACAGCATAAGAGTCAGAATGAAAAAACATGAATTTCCATGGGGATATGCCATTGACTTGTCATCTAGTTCTAGTAGTACTTCCGTTAATTCTGGATATACGAGTAATACCATTACAAATGGTAACAGTCTGTATCAGACAGAGCGTTGGGGCAAATATCTCGCTTACCAGTTTCAGGTGACCGCAGGCAAGAGTTATGACCTGACACTGAAATTGGCTGAAATTTATAGTGGATGTACTTTAGGGTTCAGGTTGTTTGATGTGTATGTTGATGGCATAAGAATCATAAAGGATCTGGATAAGTATGCATTGGCCAATGGCTTGTATAAGGCTGTAGACACCACGTTCCGAGTTCTGGCGACATCCAGTAAGCTTAAGCTTGAGTTGCTGGCCACAAGCGACAATTCGTCCATCAATGGATTGGTACTGTCGGAAGTGGGAGGAACAAAAAATATTTTTCTCAATTGTGGCGGTTCGTCAGTTGTAATAGATGGAAAAACTTATGTTGCAGATGATCCATACTTAGACCAAAGTGCAGCAACCTTGTTGCCGACAAGTGATGACTGGACCAAAGCTATTATGCTCAAGTATTGTAATTACGGTGTTTGTGGTAATCAATTTAAATGGAGTGGCATCGAGCCAACCAAGGGTGTTCTGAATTACGCACCATTTGACAGTACTTTTAGTTGGTTTAATCAGGTGGGGTGGAGCATGCGCGCTCACAACCTGCTTTGGGGAGGTAACAACAGTACCGATTACCATTGTGTTCCACAGTGGGTAATGAATCTTTCGTCGACTCCCAAGGTGATGTATGACACCTGTAGAATGAGAGTTATTCGGGAAGTCACTCGTTACAAGGGAAAGATTAAGGAATATGATGTTTTAAATGAACCTACCCATGCCAACTATTTACAGTCGATTGTTGGTGATTCCATTGACTGGAATTGTTTTAAATGGGCGCATGAAGCAGATCCCGATGCACGTCTCTTCATCAATGATTACAATATAATTGAATGGCAAGATCAAACGGACAATTTTGTTGCTTTGGTAAAAAAAATGTTGCAAAATGGTGCTCCTGTTACAGGTATTGGTTCCCAATGTCATATTGGTTCAAGTGTTGATATCACTAATTTTAAGAATCGGTTTGACCAATTGGGACAATTTGGCCTGCCTGTCAAAGTAACCGAATTTGACATGGCGGCAACATCACTTACCGAACAGCAATATGCTGTAGAAATGGGCAAGATGATGCGTTTGGCTTTCTCCCATCCCGCCATTGAAGGTTTTATTTTTTGGGGCTTGACGGAACCAACCTGGATACCTGCATCCATTTGTAATGTCATTCGTGAGGATAAAACCACAAAAATTGCAGCAGATACTGTTTATCATTTGATCCATGAGGTATGGACAACAGATAAAACCGGCGTAACTGATGCCAATGGTTCATTCATGTTCAATGGTTATTATGGAGATTATGACGTGCTTGTCAAAGTGAATGGTGCCTGGAAAAAGTTTGAAATCAATTGCCCAAAGGCAGAAAAGGGTAAACAGTTTGATCTTGTAGAATCAACTGGTATTGCGCCTTGTCCTGAACTGGAACAAGTGAAGGTTGTTGAACCGAACCAGATTTACCTGACATTTGATAAGGAGATAAATAATCCGGCATCTGAGGTGAAAAACTTTAAGATTTTTGATTCAAAGATGAATTATATCAAATCGGCAGAATTAAAGTCGGATGATGCCAAAACTATCATATTGAGTGCCAATTCGCCTATTGGTACAAGAGATTACGCACCTGTTTCTTATGCACCCGGAGCGTTGACTGCTGCTGACGGCGGTGTACTCTGGCCCTTCGGTCCTGTACTTTCAGACAAGCTTAAACCTGGTTACCTTTTGGCTAAAACTTCTTCGGACGGTAAACAGGTACAGATTTATTTTGACAATAACCTTATTGATACCTCCATTATCGCTTCCGACTACGTGGTCAAAATTAACAACAAGGATACAGTCATAACGTCTGCAATACTTGGCTCGACAAAGAATTATGTTGTATTGAATTTGGAAGGCCAGATTACAAGGGCCAGCGATGTTGTTACCGTTAGTTATCTGTCAGGTTCGTTGATGAGGTCTGATGGATGCTATTTGGCAGCTTTCAATTCAAAATCAGTAACAAACAATGTGGTTGTTCCTTCGTTTGTATCGGCTTCAACTAATAGTACAGGAAACATAATTTATGTTTATTTTGATCAATATTTAGGTGCTTTGACAAATCAAGAGTCGAGTTTCGTATTGGCTTCTTTTCAAGGGCAAAGTTACAAGGTTTCAAAAGCCGCAGTCAACAGCATGAATAAAAAGCAGCTTGTATTGACGCTGGAATCCCCTATATATAAAGGCGACACTGTGGATGTAGTGTTCATTCCCGGTGAAATGCGTTCATATAGTAATAATATTCCTGTTTCCGGATTTTCGGCTCGTGTTTCCAATTTAAGTGTTACTGCTTTAACTGACAATAAGGATCAATCTATTACGGTTTATCCCAATCCATTTAATGATCATCTTATAATAAACCACGGTGGAAAATTCAGCGCTGTTACCGTAACGGATCTTAATGGAAAAGTTTTGATTCATCAGGTCTTGACTGCTTCTGCAAGCGAATCAATCAATACTTCTTCCTTGCAGCAGGGGGTGTATCTTTTGGAACTATCAGACGGGCAGAAGAAAAATATCTTCAAGATTGTAAAAGAATAAATGTTATTCTATAGTTTAATAATATGACCACTTTATATGTTGGTTTAGTCGGAACCATTTTTTTCCTGGTTTTAACTATTTTCTCTTTATTCAACAAACGTTTTGGACTGTTTGTGGGAAAATGGAAATATCCGCTTTCCATTTTCCCTCTTATTGTCTTTGTTTATATTCTTTCAACGCAGTTATATATCATTTTTAAAGGAAATGGTTGTTCTTACGCTGAACGTCAGGATTTTATTCAACCAGATAATTTTTCTCCAAATAAAGAATCCGGTATCCTTTTACTTTTTATTAATGGATTCGGAAATTGCCAGGTAACTGTTACGATGGACAATAAAAAAGTTTATTCAGGCGAAAGTTTTAATAATATTTTTGCCATCGTTTTGCCTCCGGACAGTGGTAAAGTGGATGAAATTTTGATGAGTGACAAGGTGTCCAGGATACCGGGTAAAATGAGATTTGTAATTAATCCTGGGAAATTAACTTACATCGGATCCGTAAACAATTCAAAAGGATTGCTTGGACTACTTATTCCGGGTGTTGCGTGTAAATCAGCTGATGTTACTTATGATGCTTTCTCTGATAGCCTCAGCGCGATTCTTACGAGTTGGGTACATTCCAACCGATTGATATTGACATCTTCAATAAAGAAGCAATTATCCGAACTTCGAAATAATTACATTAGTGCAAGCCAGTTTGCAGGTCTCCAATTTGGGTATTTGCCTTTTATTAGTACATCAATAAATGGCAAGGTTCAGACCATGGCACCTGATGAGGTCATTAAGCAATATAAGAAATATGAGTTTCTGGTGAATAATCATTGATATTTGTTGAATTGGTTAAATAAGTTGTATATTTACATTAGAAACGGATTGTGAATGGAAACAATCATGTATTAATTAATCATATTTTATTCACTAAAATCTAAAATCATGGATTTACCAAAAAGAGCAGGAGATAAGCCAGTAGAAGTTGACTTGGAAAAAGGAAAGACCTATGCATGGTGCGCTTGTGGTTTATCAAAAAACCAACCATTTTGTGATGGCTCTCACAAGGTCACGGATATCAAACCCGTTGTTTTCGTTGCAGAAGAAACAAAAAAGGCACATTTATGCATGTGTAAGCAGACAAAAAACAAACCTTACTGTGATGGTTCTCATAACAAGTAAATGATAGAATAGAGCGTATTTTGACTATATATAGCTTATGATCTATGTTAAATACGAAGCATCCGGATAAATTCGGCTAATTTTTCACGTGCCTCAAGCAACTTATCTTCCCAATGCTTAATGGAATTTTGCCCGATAATATCAGTTACATATTTTATTGAGATATAGGGGATTCCGAATTCCTTGCATACCTGTGCTCCTGCATAGGCTTCCATATCGAACACATCACCATCAGTTCCACTTTCATTTTCACTGGTTTGAAACGTATCTCCGGTACTTACTGTTGTGTTTAATTCATGCTTTTCCAAAAATCCTGCAGCTTTTAGTTCTGCTTTAAAGTCCAGTAGGCAGGTTACTCCTAAAAATGATATTTTGGCTAAGTCTCTGTCTATAAAACTGGGGCAAATTAGGATATCACCGATTTTCCAGTTTAAAGAACCTCCGGAGCCGATATTAATCACGAGGTCGGGTTTCTCTTTTAAAACAGCTTTATATACATGAATGGCTGTGGATACTTTTCCAATTCCTGTGCAGCAGAAAGACACAGCGTAATTAGGAATTTGGATCTTTCCTTTTTCCTCTTCGAGAGCATAGGTTATCAATATTTTTTTCATTAACAATATTTTGATTTCTTCATTTATGGATTTGAGTATGCAAATTTATAATTTTTGAAACAGAAATTGTACCTTTGTGTTCCAGCTTATATAAACTTAAATTTAAAGATATGAACGACCAGATTCAGGAAATTGCCCAACGGCTCCGCGGATTACGTGATGCACTGAATATTAGTATTCGTGAAATTGCTGAAGTTTGCCATGTCTCAGAAGATGAATATTTGGAGTATGAAAGTGGAAATAATGATATACCTGTCAGTATTCTTCAAAACATTTCAAAACGTTTTAATGTTGAGCTGACTGATCTTCTTTTTGGGGAATCACCTAAAATGACTTCCTTTTATCTGACCCGTGCAGGACTGGGAACGGCTATGGAGCGGAGTAAATCTTATAAATATCAATCTCTTGCAGCAGGCTTTTTGCACCGTAAAGCTGATCCTTTTATTGTAACGGTTGAACCTAAGCCCGAAGGAACGCCAATGCATTTAAACACCCATGAAGGACAGGAATTCAATTATGTACTTGAAGGTAGTTTGCTCCTAAGTATAAATGGCAAGGAACTTATATTAAATAAAGGAGATAGTTTATACTTCAACGCTGAAAACAAGCATGGCATGAAAGCTTTAAACGGAGAATCCGCTAAATTTCTTGCTGTCATCATTTGATGATGTTTTTTTGGAGTTATTAAGAAGTCTATTAATTTTTGGAAAGAATAGAATATGATTGAAAAATATTTAAAGCAAACTAAATTTGCTGATTTTGAGGATTTTAAAGCTAATTACGAATTAATTATTCCGGAAGATTTTAATTTTGCCTATGATGTTGTTGACGGCTGGGCTGCTATTGCGCCGGATAAACTGGCTCTGTTATGGACCAATGATCAAGGCGAATGTTATAAATATAGTTTTGCTGAAATGAAAAGGTTGACAGACCAGACTGCCTCTTATTTTCAGTCTTTGGGAATTGGGAAAGGGGATATGGTAATGGCAATTTTAAAACGGCATGCAGAATTTTGGTTTACTATTATCGCATTACACAAGATTGGAGCTGTCATCATACCAGCAACCCATTTATTGACTAAGAAAGATATCGTTTACCGTGCAAATGCAGCGGACATTAAAGCAATAGTAGCTGTAGGTGATGAAACGATCACCGGACATATTAATGCGGCCTTGCCAGAATCACCTTCGTTAAAGAAGCTTATTTCTGTTGGCCCTTTAGTTCCTGAAGGATGGGAGGACTTTCAAAAAGGCATTGAAAATGCCGCTCCTTTTGTAAGGCCCGCTTCTCCAACAAAAAATAGTGATCCACTGATAGTCAGCTTTACTTCAGGTACGACAGGGGAGCCCAAAATGGTTATGCATGATAGTGTCTATCCTATAGCTCATATTATAACAGCCAAATATTGGCACAATCTCCATGAAGGCAGCTTGCACCTTACTATTGCCGATACAGGTTGGCTTAAGGCTCTTTGGGGAAAGCTTTATGGTCAATGGTTTGTTGGAGCAACCGTTTTTGTTTATGATTTCGAGAAATTTACACCCTCCAATATGCTTGAGATGATAGAGAAATACAAAGTCACGTCACTTTGTGCTCCTCCTACTATTTTCCGTTTTCTGATTCGTGAGGATTTGACAAGGTATGATCTCTCGAGCCTTGAATGGTGTACTATTGCAGGTGAAGCATTAAACCCTGAAGTGTACAAACAATTTTATCAACTGACCGGAATTAAGCTTCGCGAAGGTTATGGGCAAAGTGAGTCGACTCTGATTGTGCTTACCACGCCTTGGGTTGAACCTAAGCCTGGATCCATGGGACTTCCAAGTCCCCAGTTTGATGTGGATCTTATTACTTCTGATGGTCGTTCAACAGAAGCCGGTGAGCAAGGACAAATTGTTATCCGTACGGACAAGAAGTACCCAGTTGGGCTTTTCTTGGGATATTATCGCAATAACGCTCTAAATGAAGAAGCTTTTCACGATGGTATGTATTTTACGGGAGATCTTGCCTGGAGAGACGAGGATGGCTATTTTTGGTTTGTAGGTCGAGCTGATGATGTTATCAAAAGTTCTGGCTATCGTATCGGCCCGTTTGAAGTTGAAAGTGCCTTGATGACTCACACCGCTGTTGTGGAATGTGCTATTACCGGAGTCCCTGACGAAATTCGCGGGCAACTTGTCAAGGCAACAGTCGTACTTTCCAAAGAATACAAAGATAAAGCAGGTGATCTGTTGGCTAAAGAATTGCAAGATCATGTAAAAAAAGTCACGGCCCCTTATAAATATCCACGTATTATTGAATTTGTTGATGAATTACCAAAAACAATTAGCGGAAAGATTCGCCGTGTTGAGATCCGCGATAAAGACACAAAATGAAAGAAGGTGGTGCCCCAAAACTTACAATTGTTAAAGTCGGAGGTAAGATAGTCGAAGCGACAGATACTCTTCAGTCATTTATAAAGGATTTTGCTAAAATCAGCGGTTATAAAGTTCTGGTTCATGGTGGAGGACGCTCGGCAACTCAGATAGCCAACCGTTTGGGGATTAAAAGCGAAATGGTTAATGGAAGGAGAATTACTGATTTGGAAATGCTCAAGGTTGTTACGATGGTTTATGGAGGTTTGGTTAACAAGAATATTGTTGCCGGTCTGCAAGCATTAAATGTAAATGCATTGGGATTGACGGGGGCTGACTTGAATTATATGCGTTCTGAAAAACGGCCTGTGACAGATATAGACTACGGCTTTGTCGGTGATGTTAAAGAAGTACAGTCTGATATTTTAGCAAATCTCATAAAGCAAGGTATAGTGCCTGTTTTGGCTCCGCTTACGCATGACGGACAGGGAAATATGCTAAACACAAATGCCGATACAATTGCCGGTGAAGCAGCAAAAGCTCTTTCCAAACATTTTGAGATCACCTTAATGTATTGTTTTGAAAAGAATGGTGTTTTGTTGGATGAAGAGAACGAGGATAGCGTTATATCTGAAATAACGCATGCGTGTTTTGTGAAATATGTGAATAGTGGTGTGATTAAAGGCGGAATGATTCCAAAGCTTGAAAATGCCTTTGAAACTATCAAAGCTGGAGTGAAAACAGTGATTATCACAAAGGCGGATAACATTCTTACAGGTGGGGGAACCCATGTTATTTAGCCCCCCTACCCGTAATATAGCCTTTTAAGAATTTAATAAACGTTTTACAACTTCGGAAATAGTACGGCCATCAGCTTTTCCGGCAAGTTCTTTTCCGGCAATACCCATGACTTTTCCCATGTCCTTTGAACTTTGAGCTCCAGTCTTGGCAATAATCTTCCCGATTGCTTTTTCCAATTCTTCAGGACTCATTGCTTTAGGCATGTATTTTTCAATAACGGTCGCTTCAGCCAGCTCGTTTTCAGCCAAATCAGGTCTATTTTGCTGAATATAAATTTCAGCGGATTCTTTTCTTTGTTTCAACATTTTGACAAGAATCTTCATGACTGTGTCATCACTAACTTCTCCGTTGGCTCCAGGTGCTGTCTTTGCCTCAATAATTTCTTTTTTAATATCACGGATAGTAAGTTTTTCAACTTCATTTCTGGCAATCATGGCGGCCTTTAAATCCGCGTCTATCTGTTCTGTTAATTTCATCTTTGTCTGTTTTATAAAAACCTAATGTCTTTCCAATTTAATAATCTATGCCGAAATCTTTTCCAGAAAATGAGCATCTCTTTTATTTGCAGGAACTTGATCCATCAAATCTATTAAAGCTTCATTATCCATCTGGTCTGCGCTCAAAATAAAAGGGGCATAGGTTTTATATCGGTTCATTGTTCCCTTATTATCGGGGTAATATTTGCTTTTCCGCAAATCTCTTTTCCGCCGTATTTCTTCTTCGCGTTGCATTTCATCGTCGGACATTTGAGAAAATCGGTTTTGTATTTGTGGTACATTATGTATATCAAATCCGGTAGCCAAAAGTGTTACTTTTAATTGCTGCCCAAGTTCATTATCAAAATAGATGCCCCAAATTACTTCTATTCCTTGTTTGAAATTACTCATGAAACTTTGGATTTGATTCATTTCATGCATCATGAGCTCTTTTTCTTCACTACAAGAAATATTGAATAGCACTTTTTTGGCACTAAAGACATCGTTGTTATTGAGCAAAGGAGAATTCAAAGCACTATTCAGCGCATCAGACAATCTCTGTTCGCCTTGTCCGAAACCAGTACTCATAATAGCAACGCCACCATCTTTCATTACGGTGCTTACGTCTGCAAAGTCCAGATTGATATAACCAGGGACAGTTACAATCTCTGCAATGCTCTTAGCGGCAACTGTCAGGGTGTCATCAGCCTTTTTAAACCCATTCATAACTGTCAAATCCGGATATATCTGGCACAGTTGTTCATTGTTAATAACCAGTAAGGCATCAACATGTTTACTCATTTCTTCCACACCGTCAAGTGCCTGATTGATTTTTGGATCACCTTCCCATTTAAAAGGAATTGTCACAATACCAACTGTAAGGATTCCCATTTCCCTGGCTGTTTTAGCAATTACGGGGGCAGCTCCTGTACCGGTACCACCACCCATTCCTGCTGTAATAAATACCATTTTGGTATTATCTCCGAGTGCTTGCCGAATCTCTTCAATGCTTTCACGGGCTGACTCACATGCTTTTTCGGGTTTGTTCCCTGCACCAAGACCATGAGTCGTTTGTTTCCCTAACTGAAGTTTTTGAGGAACGGGAGAGCTTAATAGAGCCTGATTGTCGGTATTGCATAACATGAAAGAAACATCACGTATACCTTCTTTGTACATATGAGTAACTGCGTTTCCGCCTCCTCCTCCAACCCCAATAACCTTTATGATAGTTGGTGTTAAGGTTGGATAGTCAAAATCCAAAATATCGTTCATCTTATTTTATTTTTGCAATTCTATAAATCTTCCTCGTTAAAGAGATCTTTAAAAATACTGAAACCGGTTTTCTTGCGCTTTTTAGGTACTGTAGTTGTATTTGGAGTCTTTTGGGCTGTTATTTCTTGCTGCTTTTCTATATCGAAGCCACTTAAAGTTTGTTCTTTGGGTGTTTCCGATTCTGTCTGAATTGATATGGGCTCGGTACAACAACCACCTGTTTTACCAAGCAATAGCAGACCTATGCATTGAGCATATTCCGGTTTATTGTATAATTCTGAGTGTTGAGATAAGATGCTTTGACCTGGATCTCCAATGCGAACAGGCATACCTGTTTTCTTGCGTAATAATTCTGTTAAATCACGTAATTGAGAGGCTCCTCCTGTCAATATCATTCCCTCCGTTAATTTTTGAGGCTCAATTCCTGAATAACGAATTTGTGCCCAGATGTTTTCGACAATTTCTTCTATTCTGGCGACTGCAATATCATGTTCATCTTTTTCCAAATCGCTCAGTCTCTCAGTTTCAGAAGCTTCTGAAATATCATTTTTATGTTCGGTATAATGAATGGCGGTTCCCTTGTTGAGTTTGAATTTTTCTGCTTCTTCTTCATCAATGTTTAGTTGAAGCAAATCTTTGGTGATGCTATTCCCCCCAAAAGGTAAAACGGCAATATAACGAACAATATTACCTTTGTAAATGCAAAGTGATGTGGTCTCAGCACCAAAATCGATTGCGACAGCACCTTTGGCTTTATCTTCAGGACGCAAGATGGTTTCCGCTGAAGCTACGGGGCCAAGTATGGTCTCATAGCGTATATGAATGCGGTCGAAACATGCTTCCAGACTTTTCATAATAGAGGACTTCCCGCCTACAATTTTGTAATGGCCTTCAACTCTTTGAGGCATTGATCCTACAGGGTGGATATCCATTTTACCATCAACCAGAAACTCCTGTGTGAATATATCCATTACATCTAAATTATCTGGAACTTGAGACTGCGCGTCATCAGAGAGCTCATCCAAATGTCGCTCGTTGACCAATTCCTCGCCAGATAAATAAGTTGTGCTACTCACGTCCACTGTACGGATTGTATAACCATTGACACCAATAAGAACCTGATCAATTTTGAAGGGCTTTTCCTGACTTTTACTTAAAAGATCCAGTAAATCCATAATATTTTTCGAAACATCTTCAATATTATGAACAACACCTCGACGAACTCCTGTCTGGACCGGTATTTGCTCAATCGCTAAAATCTTGATTTTATCCCCTGCGTTTTTTTCTCCTAAACTTCCGATGATTCTGGAACTTCCCAGATCAATCGCAACAATATAATCGGATACACTATTCATAAAATTATTTTTTTTTCGTGCATACTATCTGATCTTTAAATTTTAAATTTATCGAGGAATATCTTTCCCAACCAACCTTTGGAAGTATTTGCTGATAAAATAAGCGCAAGTGTTGCAGTTTTTCCTCTAAATTTTCTGGATATCCAAGTATTACCTCATGATCTCCAACCCTTGGAATGAGTACCCATTGCCCGTCTGCGTCAACATCAATTTGCTCAATTTGTGAATTCCAGAAGGAATCTTTTTTTAGCAGTAACGCCATTTGATACAATTGATTTAAAGTGATGGAGTCCTTTATTGCACCTGATGCAACAACAACATCTGCTGCAGAATTAAGACTTAATCCGGTCTTTTTGCCATCTTGGTCTAAATAATAATTTTCAGGCTCACTCATTATTCTGATTATTGGGACGTGTTGCCAAACGTTGATAAAAACGATACCTGAAGGACTCGAATAACACTCTGTGCGCTTTATTAGCGTGTGTGAGGAAACAGCTGCTTCAATCTTCTGGTAATCAATATCTTTAAGTTTTTTCCCAATAATATTTATATGTTTCTGTTGTATAATATTCTGAATTTCAGTCCTATTTACTGACCGATTCTCAATACTGTCTTTAATCACAATTTCCAGGCCTTTGCATCTTACATTTGAAGAAATACCACTATAAGAAATTATTGCAAAAACAATATATCCAATCACAAGTGCAACAGCAAATATACTCAGAATCTTCTTCAGCATGTTTCATATCTTTTTTTAATCAATGGAACAAGTGTATCAATGTTGCCGGCCCCCAAAGTTACAAGAATTTCCGGATGTTTAGTGTCAAGTACTTCAAAAACTTTATCTAAAGTTGTGATTGTTTTTGATTTAAGAGTCACTTTTTTAAGAATCAATTCAGAAGTGACACCAGGGATTGGCTGTTCTCTTGCCGGATAAATATCCAGTAGAATCAGATCGTCAAGTTCTGATAAGACAGATGCGAATTCATCAGCAAAGTCTCTTGTCCGGCTATACAAGTGCGGCTGAAAGATGCCTGTGACTTTTTTATCCGGATAAAGTGCCTTAATGGAATGTATACTGGCTCGCAGTTCTTCTGGATGATGGGCATAATCATCCAAATAGACAAAATCATTTCGACGTATCTGAAAGTCGAAACGGCGCCAGGTACCCTGAAACCCTGCAATACCTTTTCGTAATTCATCATCATTTACACCGTTTAAAAATGCGACGGCCATCGCAGCAACAGCATTCTCAACATTAACCAAAACAGGTACACCTACTTCCAGATCTTTTAGAGCAGATCCTGGCCGGTTGAAATCAAACAATAACCTTCCGTTTTCATAACGAATGTTGTCAGCGTAAAAGTCTGCTTTATCAATGGCACTATAGGTATAAACCTTCACGCCATCTTTAACTCTATATTTAAGGGGAAGCCCTTTTTTGATGATTAGGCAGCCGTCCGGACGAATCAACTCTGTAAAATGAGCAAAACTCTCCAGATATTCGGAATGTGTTTTGTAAATGTCCAGATGATCCGCATCAACAGATGTTATAATTGCCATATAGGGTGTAAGTTGATGAAATGACCGGTCATATTCATCGGCTTCAATAACAGTCAGGTCACTATGATCGCTCAGGAGGAGGTTTGTGTGAAAATTTTTGGATATTCCACCTAAAAACGCACTGCAATCTATGTTGGATTGTTTCAACAAATAAGCGATCATAGTGGTCGTTGTCGTTTTGCCATGAGTCCCTGCTATACAAATACTACGGCTTATTCTCGATATTTCACCTAGTACTTGTGCCCGTTTAAGTATTTTATATCCGTTTTTGCTGAAATAAAGCAGTTCACTAAGATTCTCTGGAACTGCAGGGGTACGGACAACCAATGTTGTAGCTGCGTTCAGAAAATCGACCGGGATAGCAGAAATATCATCAGTATAATGAACCCCTATTCCTTCAGATTCGAGTTCTTGTGTCAGAACGCTTTTTGTCAAGTCATATCCTGCAACGTTTTTTCCTTTAGATTTAAAGTAACGAGCCAGATTGCTCATTCCAATACCTCCAATGCCGATAAAATAAATATGGGAATAGTTATACATATTTTTAAACTAATTTTAGGATTTCAATTGCTATGCGGTCTGCCGAATCTTTTTCTGCCAATTTTATAATATTGTCACTCAATTTGTCCAGTATCTCAGATTGATGTATCAATTCCAAAGCTTTTGGTATCAAGTCTTTTCTTGCATCCATATCACGTATCATTATTGCAGCATTTTTTTTGACCAAAGCCATCGCATTTTTTGTTTGATGATCTTCCGCTACGTTGGGTGAAGGTACTAATATGGTCGCTTTATGCAGCAGGCAAAACTCCGAGATGGAGCTTGCTCCAGCACGGGAAATAATTAAATCAGCAGTTGCGTAAGCGAAGTCCATTTTGTTCACAAATTCAAAGACTTGTATATTGTGAAGCTTCCGTCCTTTTAAGATTTCAAGGATGTGTTTATAGTAATACTTGCCAGTTTGCCATATGACTTGAACATCTTCTTGATTTTCTATCATGTCCAGGTTTTCAATAACGCTATCATTTAAAGTTTTCGCTCCAAGGCTACCTCCTACAATTAGTAAAGTCTTTTTATCTGAGTTCAAATGATAATAATCCAAACCCTGTTGCCTAAGATCTTCTCCTTCCAATAAGTCTTGTCTGACGGGGTTGCCTGTAAGCAAAATCTTTTCCTTTGGAAAGAATCGCCCCATATCTGGATAAGCGACACAAATTTTTGTTGCTTTGTTTGCCAGTAACTTATTGGTAACGCCTGCGTATGAATTCTGTTCCTGAATGATTGTTGGTATATGTAAAGATGCTGCAGCCCTCAATAGCGGGCCACTTGCATATCCTCCAACCCCAACGGCTACTTGTGGCTTAAAATCTTTAATGATTCGTCTCGCTTTCCGCATGCTCTTCCAAAGCAAAAATAAGATTTTAATGTTTTTCAATGGATGAGAACGATCAAAGCCACGGACAGGCAAACCTATTATTTTATAACCGGCAGCTGGAACTCTTTCCATTTCCATACGACCTTCAGATCCGACAAAAAGTATATTTATTCCGGGGCATCTGGCCTTTAAAGCATTTGCAATGGAAATAGCAGGGAAAATATGTCCCCCTGTTCCTCCACCTGAAACAATTACTCGAATATCTTTCATTTTATTTCGTTGATAAAATCTATTTTAAATTCCATATTCCTGTGAGGTTTCAATGGCTTGCTCTTTTACATTCTCTTCTATCTCATCAACAAATTCATCATCTTTATCTTCATTTGGAATTCCAAAACGGCTTACGCTTAATATGATTCCAAAATAAATGCATGTGATTATTGTTGATGTCCCTCCCCGGCTGACCAATGGCATCGGCTGGCCTGTTACAGGCCCCAGCCCAACAGCAACAATCATGTTTACAAATGCCTGAAAACTAACTATTAAAGCCGATCCCATAACAAGAAGCATTGGAAAAACCTTCGTGCATTTCCTCGCAATTTTAAGAGCCCTGTACAACAAGATGATATATAAAAATGGAATAATAAATGCACCAATCCATCCCATTTCTTCAATAATAATGGCATAAATAAAATCAGAATATGCCTGTGGAAGGAAGTCTCGTTGTGTGCTGTTACCTGGTAACACGCCCATAAAGGTGCCATTGGCTATTGCAATTTTAGCATGTGATTTTTGGTAATTGGCATCTGTTATCTTGAATGCTGGATCTGTTAATTTAAGTTCATGGCCATATACACGATTCTGCCAGGTTTCCCATCTTGGCATTCCTGGTACTGAATTTACAAATTTTAGGAGCAGTAGGGCAAATACAACGCATAGAACGACTGTTCCTCCCAATAAAAGTAATTTTTTTCCATCAACTCTTCCAATGAACATCATGAGATATATCACGACACATAACATAATGGCAGTTGAAAGATTTTCCACAAGAATCATGATTGCGAAACCAAGAGTGAGAATTAGTATTATCCAAAAAGAAATACCCAGTCTTTCTTTCGTTTTTTGGCCTTTGCTTAAAATATAAGATGTCATAATTATCATTGCCAACTTGGCAAATTCTGAAGGCTGAAACTGAACACCAAGTAGTTCAACCCATCGGGAAGCATTATTAACCCTAACTCCAATGAGAGGAGTCAGGATTAGCAAGATTAATGCGATAAAAAAAACGATGACCCCTATAATTTTAGTGTACTTATAATGAAAATTGTGCAAAAAAATGACCCCTACAGTACCCATAATCAGGAATGAAGCATGACGGGCTATTGGACCAAAGGGATTTTGGGCACGATAGGTTAAAGTACTTGTTGCACTAAAAACCTCAATTAAAGAGATAATGCAAAGTACCGCATATATGATCCATATAATACGATCACCCTTGAATAATTTCTGAGCCAATCCCATAAAACGATTTTTACAGTTTTAGGACACCCTCTTTGAATTGAGTTCCCCTGTCTTCATAGTTATTAAATAAGTCAAAGCTGGCACAACATGGTGAAAGTAAGACCGTATCACCTTTTTGGGCTTGTTCATAAGCTATTGAAAGCGTTTCAGACATTGATTTTGCATCAAAAATCTGTGGTACCATTCCATCGAAATAATCATGTAATTTCTTATTGTCAAGACCTAAAAAAATAAGGATTCTCACTTTGTCTTTTACTAAACTCTCAATTTCAGAATAATCATTACCCTTGTCTGTCCCTCCAAGAATCAAAACAACCGGAGTTTTCACAGATTCAAGTGCATACCAGCATGAATTCACGTTTGTAGCTTTGGAGTCATTTATATAGGTTACCCCACGTACATTCGCAACCTTTTCAAGACGATGTTCGACACCTTCAAAGTCACTTAATGCCGTTCTGATATTTTCTTTTTGAATATGGGCAATATTTGCAGAAACAGCTGCAGCCAAAGAATTATATAAATTATGTGTGCCAGAAAGGGATAGTTCATCTTGCTCAATCTGAAAATGCTGTTCTGGCGTATCAATTACCAAAATATGATCTTCTATAAAAGCTTTGATGCCTTTCCCTTTTTTTAAAGAGAATGGGAACATTTGCGAACGAATAGTTCGTTTTGCAATTTCTGAACAAATAATCGGATCATCGTTCCAATATATAAATGAGTCAGATTCAGTCTGATTTCGAATAATGCGAAACTTTGCATCAATATAATTTTGTAAATTATGATTGTACCGATCCAGGTGATCTGGCGTAATATTAAGAAGAACAGCCACTTCTGCTTTAAAATCATAAGTGTCATCCAGCTGAAAACTACTTAATTCCAAAACATAATAATCAAAATTGCATTCAGCAACCTGCCAGGCAAAACTACGACCAACGTTTCCGGCCAAACCAACATTTAGCCCTCCACTTTGTAAGATATGATAAGTCAAAAGCGTCGTGGTTGTTTTCCCATTGCTTCCTGTAATACATATTTTCTTAGCCTTTGTATATCTTCCTGCAAATTCGATTTCAGAGATAATAGGGGTTTCCTTTTTTCTCAAAGCCATTATAATAGGTATTTTCTCGGTGATACCGGGACTTTTTATGATTTCGTCTGCATTAAGAATAAGTGCTTCACTATGCTGTTTCTCTTCCCAGTCTATTTCGTGCTCATCAAGTGCTTTTTTATATTCTTTCTTAATCTCCGAGTTATCGGAAACAAACACATCAAAGCCTTGTTTTTTAGCCAGGATAGCTGCACCAGTCCCGCTTTCTCCGGCACCTAAAACTACTATTCTTTTCATTTTTATCGCATTTTTAATGTTGCTATTGCAATTACGGCCAAAATCAGACCAATTATCCAGAAGCGTATGACTATCTTAGATTCTGGTATTGCCTGTAACGGCCATTGTATTAACGCATCTATTCCTGAATTGCCCCTTTTCTGAAAATGGTGATGTAAGGGTGACATTTTAAAAAGTCTTTTCCCAGTTCCGTTTCTTCTTTTAGTATGTTTAAAATAGGATACTTGAAGAACAACAGATAAGTTCTCAACCAGGAAAATTCCGCAAAAAATAGGGATGAGGAGCTCTTTGCGAATAATAACAGAAAAAACAGCAATGACACCACCAATCATAAGACTGCCCGTGTCGCCCATAAATACCTGTGCAGGATAAGAATTGTACCATAGGAAGCCTACGGTTGCACCAATAAATGCAGCCATGTAAACAGCCAGTTCTTCAGATCCTGGAATATACATGATATTCAAGTATGAAGCATAGTTTAAATGACTGGAAACGTAAGCAAGTATAAACAATACAACTCCTATAATTGCTGAAGAACCGGTCGTAAGTCCGTCCAGACCATCTGTAAGATTTGCCCCGTTTGATACTGCTGTTACAATAAAAATTGTAACCAGAATAAATAATATCCATCCAGCAGTTTGTTTATATGGACCCAGAAAATCAAACAGGCCTGCATAATCCATATTGTTGTTCTTGAAAAAAGGAATTGTTGTTTTAGTTGATTTTACTTCATTATTATTGATATGGACATTCTCAACTTTCTCATTCTTAACGATCTCAACATTTTCACGGATCACCACATTGGGACTTAAATATAGAACAATTCCCACAATTAATGCAATCCCAATCTGGCCAATAATCTTAAACTTCCCCTTTAGTCCTTCTTTGTCTTTTTTGAATACTTTTATATAATCGTCAGCAAAGCCTAATCCACCAAGAAAGATTGTCGATATCAACATCAAGATGATATAAATATTATCTAATTTAGTAAATAAGAGTACCGGAATCAATATCGCAAGTATAATTATTATACCCCCCATCGTAGGCGTACCTTTCTTTTTCATCTGGCCTTCCAGATTTAAATCCCGGATAGTTTCACCAATCTGTTTCTTTTGCAAACTAAGTATGATCCTTTTCCCAATAGCTGTTGCAATTATCAAAGCGACAATGAATGCCATTGCAGATCGAAAGGATATATAATGAAACAAACCAGCGCCAGGGAACCCTATTTCATGCAAATATCTAAAAAGAGGTACAAGCATATTTTAATATTTTTATTTAATAGATGAATAAATTTCAGAAATTACTTTTTTATCATCAAAAGGATATTTTACACCTTTGATGTCCTGATAGTCTTCATGACCCTTGCCCGCAATCAGAATAACATCACCGGATTTTGCCAACATACATGCCGTCCGGATTGCTTCTTTCCTGTCAACTATAGATAGTACTTTTGAATAGTCTTTCTTATCCACTCCGGCATACATGTCTTTCAAAATATCCTGAGGTTCTTCAAAACGTGGGTTGTCTGAAGTCAATATTACTTTATCGCTCCCAGCAATGGCCTCTTTTGCCATTAGGGGACGCTTGCCTTTATCACGATTACCGCCAGCCCCGATAACTGTAATTACATTAGCTTTTCCCTGAACCAGCTCATTAATACTACGTAGAACATTTTTGATAGCATCCGGAGTGTGTGCATAATCGACAATTGAGAGAAAACCATTTGGAGAACGCATGAATTCAAGACGGCCGGATACAGGTTTTAATACGCTCAGTATTAACAGCACCTCTTCCGGTTTTTTCCCTAAAAGGCAAGCTGTTCCATAAATTGCCAATAAATTTGACACATTAAAAAGTCCGATGAACTGAACATTTACCTCATGCTCATTTATATCAAGCAACATACCCTCAAAGTGTTTTTCAAGCACTTTAGCCTTGAAATTCGCCAGGCTGCGCGTAGAATAATCATATTTACTTGCTTTGCAATTTTGGAGCATCACCTGTCCGTTTTTATCGTCTGCATTCGTTAGTGCAAATGCATCTTCCGGTAAATCATCAAAAAAACGTTTTTTTGCTTTTAAATAATTCTCGACAGTTAAATGATAATCCAGATGATCACGTGTGAGATTGGTGAAAATACCACCAGCAAAATGCAAACCAGCAATACGTCGCTGATCTATGGAATGAGAGCTAACCTCCATGAATGCATATTCACAACCGACTTTTACCATTTTGGCCAAAAGATCATTGATTTCATAAGCGTCAGGTGTTGTATGTGTCGCATGTATAATTTGATCGTCAATATAGTTGCAAACAGTAGATAAAAGACCGACTTTGTGCCCAAAATGTTTAAATGTTTCATATAACAAGGTCGCAATTGTCGTTTTACCATTGGTCCCCGTCACACCTACAAGTTTCATTTGATTTGAAGGATTTCCAAACCAGATACAGGATAAGCATCCTAAAGCCTCATCACTATTCTCTACTTGAATATAACAGACTTTATCCGATAAATGTTCTGGCAGCATCTCACAAACTATAGCCAAGGCCCCTTTTTCAATAACTTCAGGAATATAAATATGGCCATCGGACTGTGTCCCTTTTTGTGCAACAAAAAGGGATCCTGTCTCAGCTTTGCGAGAATCAAAACAAAGATTCGTAATTTCATATTCCAAAGAACCAATACTGGCTTTTATTGAAATTGAACTAACTAATTCTTTAATTTTCATACGAATATGATTTATTTAAATTTTATAAGGATACGATCTCAACAGAAATCGCAATCATCATTTTTTTAATTTAGTACCAGTGCAATATGTTGTCCATGATTATAAAACGAATTTGGAGGAATAGATTGACTGATCACTTTCCCTTTACCGGAAATAGATACATCAAGCCCTAAACGGCCTAAAAGATAAACAGCGTCTCTTGCACCCATGTTTAAAACATTAGGTACCAACCTTTTTTTTAGGTCTTGTGGGAGGGCCTCAATACCATTGACATTCGTTTGTGTATTTACCCAAAATATTTTATTCGAGATATTTCCCTGGGAAAACGGTACATTCAATTCTCTTAAGATATTTTTTAGATCTAAAACCTTACCAGCTTTAACGATGGGATAACCTGCTGTATAATGAGCTGTATCTTGTATTCCAGGCTTTAAACGTAAATTTTGAGAATAGATACGTTCTGCAATTTCGCGGAATACAGTTCCTGCTTGTTTTCCTCCCGAAGGAATTTCATTTTTTGGTTCTCTTATAACAACGATACAGCTATATTTTGGCTTATCTGCTGGGAAATAGCCACAAAAAGAGACTTGATGGGATATTCCTCCTTGTTTGTAGCCTGAAGCTCCTTTTGAGATCTGTGCCGTGCCTGTTTTTCCCGCAATTCGAATTACACTACTGTTGGCCGGCTTTCCTGTACCTGATGCAACAACACTATCAAGCATCAATCTTATTTTGGACAAAGTTGTATCTGAACAAATTTTCTGATTTAATATTCGAGTCGAAAATTCCTTAACAACCTGACCATTGCGGGAAAACGCTTTTACAAAATACGGGCGAACCAAAATCCCGTTATTTGCAATAGCATTATAATAGGCCAGCGTATAAATTGGAGGCATCTTTGTCACATATCCTATTGACATCCAGGGCAAATCGGTCTTTGCCCAATATCTTTTGCTTCTTGGATAAGGAATATAGGGTCTTCCTGAACCTGGAATTTCGAGATTCATCGGTTTATTCAGGCCTAATCTATATAAACCGTCTACATATTTACATGGACTAGAACTGTAATGTTTATCTATTAAAATGGAAACACCGACATTCGAAGAATACCATACGCTTTGAGCAGCTGTAATAATATGATGTCCACCGCGATCAGCATTGCTATCGGTCATTTTTCTGCCATACATCATGTGAACACCATTCCCTGTATCCACAAGATCGCCAGGCTTTATTAGTCCATCTTCCAGAGCGACGATCATAGAAAATACTTTAAATGTTGAACCAGGTTCACTTTCGTCAGAAACCGCATAATTTTGAGTTTCATAATAATTCGACCCGGAGAGTTCCAGATTGCTTATTGCACGGACTTCTCCGGTCTCGACTTCCATCAAAACGACGGTCCCCGATGTTGCGTTAACGCTTCGCAATTCACGGCCTAAAGCCGTCTCGGCAATGTCTTGCATGTTGATATCAATCGTTGTTACCAAGTCAATACCATCTACCGGGTCCACCTGATTGACCCCCATATATTTTCCTGCAATCTTTTGACGTACGCAAACACCTGGCTGTCCCCGTAAGATAGAATCATAGCGAAGCTCCAGGCCGTTTTTGCCTCCTTTGTTAAAATCGCCGTAAATATCGCCTATTGTTCTTGAAGCCAGTGACCCGAAAGGTTTCTCACGCTGCAGGTATTTTTTTTGGTAAAACCCACTTTGAAAACGACCTTTATTAAAAAGAGGAAATGTTTCAATCTCTAAAAGGTCAGAATTGGAAATTTTTTTCTTGCTTATCAGATATTCTCTGCTTTGCTTCCGATAGCCACCAAGAAGGAACTTCCGGTATTCTGTTGGTGATTTATCTTGTAATTTTTTGGAAAGCCTGACACATAAAGGGTTTAGATAATGCAAAAAAGTGTCTTGGTCTACAGCCTGAAAATCCATATATAAACCATAATATGGAACGGTACTGGCCATCAATTGCCCATCTCGTGAAAGAATATTGCCCCGGTTTGCAGGGACAAGAACATCTTCCATTTTGAGCCTGGCTCCTAAAATTTTCCACTGTTTGCCCTCTCCAAACTGAATTTTTAAGATTGTAATCAGAATTGCCACAAAAGCAATATAAAACAACACAATAACGATGGTATACCTCCGACGTATTGCTTTGCGAATAGTTTCGCTTAGATTGTTGTTTTGTGGCTCACTCATATAAAATCAGATCAATAATTTATTTCTTTGAAATAGTATATGGAGGATTTTTTGAATCTTCAAGTTCCAGGCCACGGCTTTTAATCATTTCGCGAACATTCGACTGACGACTTTCGCGCATTAATTGAGCAGAAATAGTCAGCGCTTCATATTTCACGTTAACCAGTTCCTTTTGTAATGTATCTATCTCGGATAATTTCATGATTACTGCGTAATGATTACTTATATAAACAAAAGTGCAGGCAACAATAAGCAATATCAATTTCAGATTTTTTCTCAATGACTCTTTTGTCAAAAAGCTTCCATCGAATATTTCATTAAAGTAAACCCGAAAAGATGTTTTTTTCACCTTGACGTCAGTTTGCTTATTATTCGTTTTCTTTTTTGCCTCCATTCCGTTATTTTTTTTCAGCAATCCGCAGTTTAGCACTTCTTGACCTTGGATTTTGTGCTTGTTCATCCGCATCGGGAACAATCACTTTTTTGTTAATCAAACGAAAAGGCGTATTGAAGTTTCCGAAGAAATCCTGTTCGCTAATTCCTTCAAAATTGCCTGTTTTCATAAAATTTTTAACCAATCGGTCTTCCAAAGAATGATAAGTCATTACAACCAATCTTCCATCTGGTTTGAGCACTTTCAGTGACTGTTTAAGCATGAGTTCCAGGGTTGTCATTTCCTGATTGACCTCAATCCGCAATGCCTGGAATGCGCGAGCCATATCCTTTTTCTCTTTATCTTTTCCAAAAAATGGTTTTACAATTTCAAGAAAAGAAGCAACCGTTGTTATTGGTGAATCCATACGTGCCTGAACCAATGCCGACGCTAATCTTCTTGCGTTTCTTAATTCTCCGTACTTATAAAATACATTTGCTAAATCTTCTTCCAAATAATTGTTTACTATATCCGATGCTTTCATTTCCCCATTCTGATTCATACGCATATCCAGGGCACCATCTTCAAAACGGAATGAAAAACCACGTTTTGAATCGTCAAAATGGTGAGATGAAACGCCAAGATCTGCTATAATTCCATCTACCTGGCCCACGTCATGATAGTGAAGAAAGTTTGTAAGATATCGAAAGTTACTACGAATGAAAACAAAATGCGGATCATTAATAATGTTTTTTTCAGCATCCTCATCTTGATCAAAACCATATAATTTTCCTGATGTCAGATAGGATATGATTTCACGCGCATGACCGCCTCCTCCAAAAGTGACATCAACATATATGCCGTTAGGTTTAATATTTAAACCATCAATGCACGCATGCAGTAAAACAGGTACATGATATTCGCTCATTACAATTTGCTAAAATACATTAACTTTATCAGTGGCAACAGCCATTATTGGTCTGACCGCGAAGTGTTTGTCATTAAAACCTGCATCTTTTTCCTAAAGACTTCCGGATCAACACGTGGTTTTTCCAAAACATTCTTTGGCCAAATTTCAATTGTATTATCTACACCAAGGAAACGAACTTCAGACTCAATCCCTACCGAATTTAATAAATGTCTGGAGATCAGTATGCGTCCACTAATATCAGATTCAACAGCTTCTGCTTCAAGCATAAACTGACGGTATAAATCCTGTTCTTCCGGATTCCATTTGTTTAATTTCGAGCGCAAAAGACTAAGCTCTTCTTCCCATACTGATTGTGGATAAATGATGATACAATCCTGATATACATCCTTGCGTAAATAGAGTGTCTGTTGAGCTTCGGCAACAAGAACTTTCCGAAATATGGCCGGAATAAAAACTCTGCTCTTTATATCCAGCCTGGCCTCTATGTTACCCAAAAATCGCATCTATGCGTGTAGATTATAATTAAGTTGAGACAAAAGTACATATTGCACACCACTTTACCACACTTTTCCCCACTTTTTTTATTAATAATATAAACAATATTTTATCAACAAGTTATAAACAACACATCTTTCTATCCATCTGAAATTTAACTAAGTTTTGAACATATTGTTCATAACTTGCAAATGAAAGAGCTCCCTGTCTTCCAAAAGATAGTAATGTAAACTCTTTTAAAGTTAAATATTGGCAGTCTTTAAAAAAAACAATACTTTTGTTTCAGTAAAAAAGAGGAAATATAATAAATGTCCCAAACAAAAACAATGACACTCAATGTCAGGGAAATATTACGTTCGAAAGTACCTAATAAAAATGTTCCGGATTTTCTAATTCATTATCTGGAACGCATTGTTCACCAGAATGAACTTAATCAATTTCTCCTGGAATATGGAGCATTATATGGAACAGATTTCCTTGAAGAGGCCGTAAAATTTATCGGAATAAAATTACAAACGAAAGGATTGGATGAATTGCCTGAAGGATTATATACATTTGCCGGTAACCATCCTTTGGGAGGAATTGACGGCATGAGCACCGGACTGGCCGTATTTCACCGTTTCCCTAATAGAAGCATTAAATTTCTCTCCAATGACCTTTTAAGTAATGTTGTTAATTTATCACCTCTGTTTGTGCCTGTGAACAAGATTGGTTCACAATCTCAGCACAGAACTTTGCCGGAAAGATTAAAGGAAGCCTATCAATCAGATTGTCAAATGGTCGTTTTTCCCTCAGGAAAGTGCTCAAGGCGTATTAATGGGAAAATAACAGAGATGAAGTGGAGCAAATCTTTCATAGAAAAATCGATTGAATCGCAGCGGGATATTGTTCCGGTTTATTTTGAAGGCCGCAACTCAAATTTCTTTTATATGGTTGCAAATATCCGTAATTTTCTGGGTATAAAAACAAATATTGAAATGTTATATTTAGTTGATGAAATGTTTAAACAACGAGGACGTACGTTCCATATTTGTTTTGGCAAACCGATTCCATACACTTATTTTGATAAAAGCCGTTCAACAAATGACTGGGCAAAATGGGTCAGAGAACAAGTACTTCAATTAGGAAAAAAATAGAACGAATATTATGGAAAAGATTATTGAACCCATTTCCAAAGGATTACTCAGAGCCGAACTGACACCGGATAAATTACTGAGGACAACCAACAGAGCAGATAATGAGCTTTATCTTCTTACCTGTCATGATTCTCCAAACACAATGCTCGAAATCGGACGTTTGCGCGAAGAAGCCTATCGTTTTTCAGGTGGAGGTACCGGACAGTCAAAAGATATAGACCTTTTCGACACGATGGAAAATCCTTACAGGCAATTAATTGTTTGGAATCCGGAGAAAGAAGAGATTATGGGTGGCTACAGGTATATTCATGGAAAAGATGTTCAAAGGGAAGAAGACGGTTCTCCTATGCTTTCATCTGCGCACCTTTTTTCTTACTCGCCACTTTTCATTGAAGATTTTCTGCCTTATACAATAGAATTAGGGCGGTCTTTTGTTACCGTCGGCTATCAGTCCTCCATTGCCGGATCCAAGGCTCTGTTTGTGATGGATAACCTTTGGGATGGACTTGGGGCACTTATTGTCAAATATCCCGACTTAAGGTATTTCTTAGGAAAAGTTACGATGTATCCCAATTTCGGGGAAAAAGGCCGCAACATGATATTGTACTTTCTCAATAAGCATTTTCCTGATCCGGAACGTTTAATTTACCCGAAAAACCCTTTGAAAATGAATATGAATCTTTCGGAATTAAGTAGGATTTTTATTGGAGGAGCCTTTAAAGAGAACTATAAAATACTTAACAAGCAAGTACGCGGCTTAAGTCGCAACATACCGCCTCTTGTAAATGCCTATATGACACTTTCTCCCACAATGAGAGTTTTTGGAACAGCGGTAAACGATGAATTTAGCGATGTTGAAGAAACCGGTATTATGATTAACGTTGGAGAAATCTTTGAAGAAAAACGGGAAAGACATATTGCAACATACATTGATCAGCTTAAAGTCAGGGGTGTCCGCTTAGATTAAATTGAAATAAATTCGTATTTTTGTGGTCAAATTCAGAATAGTATGACCAAACAATTTAAACGGACATTAATCACAACAGCACTTCCTTATGCCAACGGCCCTGTACATATCGGACATCTTGCAGGTGTATATGTTCCAGCTGATATTTATGTCCGATATTTACGCCTCAAAAATGAAGAAGTCCTTTTTATTGGCGGTTCTGACGAACATGGCGTGCCTATTACCATAAAAGCCAAAAACGAAGGCGTTTCACCTCAGGATATTGTTGACCGATATCATGCTATAATTAAAAAATCTTTTGAAGAGTTTGGTATTTCTTTCGACATATATTCACGCACAACATCTAAAACGCATCAGAAAGTCGCTTCTGATTTTTTTCTCAGTCTTTATGAGAAAGGAGATTTTGTTGAAGAAACTTCTGAGCAATATTACGATGAAGAGGCAAAGCAATTCCTGGCAGACCGTTACATTGTAGGCACCTGCCCGCATTGTAAAAGCGACCACGCCTACGGAGACCAATGTGAAGCTTGCGGCACTTCATTGAATGCAACAGACCTGATCAATCCACACTCTGCAATTAGCGGAAACAAACCAGTCTTACGCAAAACAAAGCATTGGTACCTGCCATTGGACAGATATGAACCCTTTTTAAGAAAATGGATTCTGGAAGATCATAAAGAATGGAAAAACAATGTCTACGGCCAATGCAAAAGCTGGCTTGACATGGGACTGCAACCCCGCGCTGTAACTCGTGATCTGGATTGGGGTATCCCTGTTCCGATTGAAGGTGCGGAAGGCAAAGTATTGTATGTATGGTTTGACGCACCAATTGGCTATATCTCGAATACAGTCGAACTGCTTCCTGATTCCTGGGAAAAATGGTGGAAAGACGAAGACACCAGGCTCATCCATTTTATAGGTAAAGATAATATTGTATTTCATTGCATCGTTTTCCCGGCTATGCTCAAGGCTGAAGGATCTTATATTCTGCCTGACAACGTTCCTGCCAACGAATTCCTAAATCTGGAAGGCGATAAAATATCCACATCCCGTAACTGGGCAGTTTGGCTGAACGAATATTTGATAGATTTTCCTGGAAAACAGGATATTTTACGCTATGTGCTTACAGCAAATGCACCGGAAACAAAAGATAACGACTTCACATGGAAAGACTTTCAGGCACGAAACAACAACGAATTGGTCGCAATTTTTGGAAATTTCATTAACCGTGTCCTTGTACTTACCCATAAGTATTTTGAAGGTAAAGTCCCGGACAGAGGGCAGCTCACTGATTACGACGAATCGACAATTGCGGAATTTGTAAGTGTAAAGAATGATCTTGAAGCTTGTCTTGACATATTCCGTTTCAGAGATGCACAGAAGGAAGCCATGAATCTTGCCAGAATCGGGAATAAATATCTGGCCGATACGGAACCATGGATAATAGCCAAAACCGACATGGAACGAGTTGGAACCATTCTTAACCTGAGTCTCCAGATTGCTGCCAATCTTGCTATAGCCTTTGAGCCCTTTTTGCCTTTTAGTTCTGCCAAACTTCGTGATCTTCTTGGTATGGATGATTTTAAATGGGAGAATCTGGGAAGAACGGATTTGTTGCTTTCTGGTCATATTACGGCAAAGCCTGAACTTCTTTTTGAGAAAATCGAAGATGAAGCTATTGAAGCACAAGTCCGGAAATTGCTGGATACCAAAAAGGCAAATGAATTAAAGATTCACAAAGCTGAACCATCCAAAGACGCAATTGATTTTGAGCAATTTACCAAAATGGATATTCGGGTAGGGAAGGTTCTTGAAGCGGAACTGGTGCCCCGGACAAAGAAATTAATGAAATTGAAGATTGATACTGGCATTGATCAACGAACGATTGTCTCAGGTATTGCAGAATATTTTAAGCCAAAAGATGTTATTGGACGTCAGGTTTGTGTCCTTATTAATCTTGAACCAAGAGTTTTACACGGAATTAAGTCTCAGGGAATGATCCTCATGGCTGAAGACGCTGACGGGAAGCTTGTTTTCATACAACCCGGCGACCTTGTCAATAATGGATCCCAGGTCTGTTGATTAGTCTAAAACTTAACTCCGACTTCAAGTGAAAAGCCAGAATCAAGTGTGTACACTTTAGAGCTGATCAATCTTTGATAAAAGCCAAAGCCAAGAACAAGCCCAACTTTGTCAGGCGAAATGTACAATATTCTTTCTTCTGTGTCTATACCGGCAAGTAAGTGAAGATGTCTCTTGTCCGTGAGGTCGTCTGTCAGACGGTAATGTTCCCAACCAAGTGGTACATACCCTGCAAGCGAAAGATAGAAATTATCTTTTATGTTTCTAAAGGCTGATATACCCAAATAAGTTAAACTTTGGGACCAATCTTTGTATCCCGAATTCATGTAAGATGCATTATAACTTTTTGAGCTGGAAATTTTTATACTTATAGGAAGCGTCCAGACATCCTTCGTGATAAAATAGCCATAATAAGACAAATTGTAACTGTTTTCCATGAATCCGGCGGATTGCTTAACTGTCAGCATGTTGCCCCAATGTAACTTATAACGGATATCCGAAGCCATGAGTTGTTTTTCTTCCAACTGGGCTTTTCGAATGCTATCCTGCATTCTTGCCTGTCTTTCTTGTTCTTCTTTAAGTTTAAGATACTTATTAGCCTCAAGGGTATCCAAAGAAAACTGAGCAAAAACAGCACATGCATTGCACAATAAAATAAATAAAAAAAGAAATTTTCTCATTTTTCGTTCGGATTCTATATGAAAGAATGAAGGGTTAAACCCTAAGGCTTAACCCTTCATTCTTATTAAGCCTTTATATTATTTATTCAAATAATCATGCATCGAACTGGCAGCTTTGCGGCCGTCACCCATTGCCAGGATAACAGTTGCTCCACCACGCACAATATCACCTCCTGCGAAAATTGTGGGTATGGATGACTGCATGCCGTCGTTAACGACAATTGTTCCCTTTTTACTGACTTCAAGACCTGCTACAGAGCTTGGAACAAGTGTATTTGGTGTTACGCCAATGCTTACAACAACCACATCAACATCAATGGTTTTTGTCACTCCGGGGATCGGTACAGGCTTACGACGTCCGGAAGCATCAACTTCCCCAAGCTCCATAACCTGAAGTACCATTTGTTTTACCCGGCCTTTTTCATCTCCGATATATTCGATAGGATCATGCAAGTTCAGGAGTTCAATGCCTTCTTCTTTAGCATGTTTGATTTCTTCAATTCGGGCAGGCATCTCATTTTCTGACCGTCTGTAGACCAGCAATGCCCGTTCAGCACCAAGACGTTTTGCCGTACGGACAGAGTCGATAGCCGTATTTCCTCCACCGATAATAGCAACATTCTTTCCAAAAGGTACTGGCGTATCAGCCAAAGGATTTGCTGCATCCATAAGATTGACACGTGTCAAGTATTCATTGGAAGAAAGAATATTGATCAGGTTTTCTCCCGGAATATCCTGGAACCTTGGGAATCCGGCACCACTGCCTACAAAAATTCCCACATATCCTTCTTTTTCCAGATCCTCAATAGAGAGCGTTTTTCCGATTATACAATCCTTGACAAATTCAACACCCATCTGACTCAGGTTGTTGATCTCTACATCAACGACATTATTTGGTAAACGAAATTCGGGAATTCCGTATTTTAAGACACCACCTATTTCATGCAACGCCTCAAATACCGTTACTGTGTATCCTGATTTTGCCATATCTCCGGCAAAAGACAAACCGGCAGGGCCTGATCCGATTACAGCAATTTTCTTACCATTGGCAGGTGCTATTTCCGGAATAGAGATCTTGCCGCTTTCCCGTTCATAATCTGCAGCGAACCTTTCAAGATAGCCTATTGCGACAGGCTCTTTATTGAGTTTTAAAGTATAAAAGCACTGTGCTTCACATTGCTTTTCCTGAGGACAGACACGTCCGCATACAGCCGGTAAAGCGGATGTCATTTTTAGTGTTTTGGCTGCTTCCAAAAATTCGCCCCGCTCAATATTTTTAATAAAACCAGGAATATTTATTTCTACCGGGCAGCCTGTAATACAGGTTGGATTGGCACAATCAAGGCAACGATGCGATTCTCCGACTGCCTGTTCAACAGTCAATCCCTTATTTACTTCTTCTTTATTGTGACTACGATATTCCGGATCAAGTTCATTCATTCGAACCCTGGAAAGGTCTGTACGCTCTTTGGCTTTCATGCTCTTACGCAACGCTTCGCGCCATTCTTGATTGCGTTGTTGGGAAATTATATTTTCTGTTGTCATAAAATTTAGCTTTAATCTATTCTTATTTCATGTCTTTATAGGCTCCAAGACGCAACATCATTTCATCAAAATCCACCTGATGAGCGTCAAATTCAGGACCATCCACACAGACAAACTTTGTTTTTCCTCCCACTGTGACACGACAGGCACCACACATTCCGGTGCCATCAACCATTATTGTATTTAGAGATGCAACGGTAGGAATGTCATATTTTTTAGTGAGCAAAGAAACGAATTTCATCATGATTGCCGGTCCGATTGCAACACAGAGATCAACCTTTTCACGCTGTATTATTTTTTCAGCACCGACCGTAACCACCCCTTTTTCACCGTAAGAACCATCGTCAGTCATGATAATCACTTCATCCGAACTCTCACGAATTTCTTTTTCTAGAATAATCAAATTCTTGCTGCGGGCGGCTAAAACAGAAATAACGCGGTTCCCTGCTTTCTTCATTGCCTGAACAATGGGCAAAAGAGGAGCAACACCTACACCACCTCCACAACAAACGACAGTACCAAAATTTTCAATATGTGTGGCTTTTCCCAACGGGCCTACCAAATCGAGAATGCTGTCGCCTTCGTTCAAATCACATAATTTCTGAGTTGTAGTACCGACACGTTGTACGACTATTGCAATAGTCCCTTTCTCAACATCCGCATCTGCAATTGTAAAGGGAACACGTTCTCCCTTTTCCGAGATCCTAACTATCACAAAGTGCCCTGCTTTTCGTGCTTTGGCAATCAGGGGAGCTTCAATGTCAAACCTAACCACCAAATCTGAAAAGTTAGTTTTACGTACAATCTTATTCATTTCTTTACGCAGATTTTTAATAAAATGGATTTACCTAATGAAAACTCTGCGAATTTACAAGAAAAAGGTCATACAGACAAAATATTTTTGTCTTACCTTTGTCGGAATTTAAAATTAAGTCAATGACTCCAAATAAAATTGCCGTTAAAGGCGTCATCTTCGATCTGGACGGGACTCTAATCAATTCGTTACAGGATATAGCTGATTCAATGAACGCTGTTTTGTCTGCCAAAGGCTTCAAAATATACGATTATGATTCATATCGTTATTTTGTGGGCCGGGGATTACGCAATTTGGTCAGTCAGGTTCTTCCCGTTGAAGAAAGGTCGGAAGAAAATATTACAGTTGTTTATGGTGACTTGATGAAGGAGTATGAAAAGAACCTGATAACAAAAACCACTTTGTATCAAGGTGTCCCGGCAATGCTTGACGAATTGAAGGCCCGGAATTTTAAACTTGCGGTTTTATCCAATAAAGATGATGGCTTTACGAACAAGATTGCCGGGGAATTATTGTCAAAATGGTCTTTTGATGTCATACTCGGTTTAAGAAGTGGTATTCCTAGAAAACCGGATCCGACAGGTGCCTTGATAGTTAGTAAAACGCTTAATGTCGCTCCTGAGGATACACTTTATCTTGGCGATACAGGAATAGATATGCATACAGCTCTTGCTGCAGGAATGCATCCGGTTGGTGTGACCTGGGGTTTTCGTACAAGGAAAGAGTTGACAGAAAACGGTGCTGAAGCTATTATTAACATTCCAGGAGAATTATTTCAGCTATTATAGAAGACGAAGGCCATTTCAAAAATCAAGATCCTGACTTATTAGCAACAAAAAAGCCGGAAGACAATGCTTCCGGCTTTTTTGTTGCTGTATTTTGTGACTTAAAATAAATAAGCCAGAGAAATGCTTAGATTCCTGTTCTTCATATCATTAAGAGGGTTTAAATTTATTGATGAATAATTCAGAAATTCTTTCCCAACTTCTTTCATTCCAAAATCATATTTAGCGGATAGCTGAAAATTATGATATTCAGCACCGGCACCGAATCCTAAACCGTAATCAACCTTATTGAATCCAAATGCATTATTAACCGCAGTGTAACAACCTGTATTATTTGATGCATCCTTTAATGAAGCTGCAACCTGAATTGAAAGCCAAGGCCCTGCCTGGGCATAAACATGTGTAGTGCCAAAATCCATACCATATTGAAAATTCACAGGAATGTCTATATTCTGTGTCCGGTAATCCAATTTTGTTGCGTAACCGGTCAACGATCCCAATGGACCGCTTTTATTATCACCTGTCTTTTCAACAATCGGATTTTCCATATCTCCTCCTTTTACACTATATAAGAGTTCCGGTTGTATGGCAAAGTTCCCCAGTTTTAATTGCATCAACACACCTGTCTGATAATTTAAAGTGGCATTTGTATTATTAATTAAATCAGATGTTGATGAAAGGCTTGAAATATTTGCCCCCGCTTTCACTCCGAAGTGCAATTGTGCGTTCATTGCGTTTGCAGATAAAAAGACAATCAGTGCCAAAACCGTAAGTTTTTTCATATTCTTTATTTTAGTTGAATAATCTTTGGCAAAAATAGACTAAATACACATCCATACAAAGGATTCGGGCTTTAAAATATATTAATCGATGTAAAATGACTTAAAGTCTCTTGTAAAAATGAAAAAAGATTGTACTTTTGCATCCACAAAATGCCCAGATGGCGGAATTGGTAGACGCGCTGGTCTCAAACACCAGTGGATTCACTTTCATCTCGGTTCGATCCCGAGCCTGGGTACCTTTAGCCCCTCTTAATCAGTTGATTTTGAGGGGTTTTTGCTTGGCTATGAGCGGATAGTGACAGGTTGCGTTCATAGCGATAAATGATGTCTTACCATCCTATAGATGTTTCTCTTTTTCCTTTTGTATCAGAGTTAAACCTTAAAGTCTTCCTCTGATAAAGTTAAAAACACAGTGATAAATCTTTTGGTACACCATGGTGTACTGCCTAACACACCATGGTGTACAGTCTGACACAGCGTGGTGTGTTGTCTTGCACAGCGTGGTGTACCGCTTAGTACAGCGTGGTGTACATTATAAAACCATACTGAGCATTTAGGGATTTAGTTCTGTGTTACCCTTCCTGAGAGAAGGCTTTTCCCGTCTATATAGTCTTTTATGCGCAAAATGCACAAAAAAATGCCCATCTGTAAAGGTGGGCAATGAAAGTCCAAATTTTGTACAATGGACTTTTCGATTTCTTCTGTCTGCTTATTTGGCAGCAGGAGTAGCAGTTGCAGCAGCAGCAGGAGCAGCAGTTGCAGCAGTTGCAGCAGTTGCAACTGAGTCGTTTTTAGCGATGCTATCGGAAGTAGCAGGAGCTGCTTGTTCAACAGCAGGAGCTTCTTCAGCAGGAGCTGCTTTTTTGTTACCACAAGAGGCAAAAG
>Ga0302286_10000095_pt1 | contig 74701 bp, 58 predicted proteins | sample III_Fen_E2_3_FD_198765 | JGI IMG/M metagenome (GOLD analysis project Ga0302286, IMG submission 198765) | Peat permafrost microbial communities from Stordalen Mire near Abisko, Sweden - III_Fen_E2_3 | ecosystem: Environmental > Terrestrial > Soil > Wetlands > Permafrost | place: Sweden: Abisko...
GTGTTCCAAATCGAACGTTCGTCCGGAAAAAACAATCGAAATCACATCAAAACGAGTATCTGTCTGAATGTCGTTCTCCAGAATGTAAGCTTCAGCTGCGTTTACCAAAAAACGGATCTTTTTATTCGATACGGCTTCGTAAGGTTGTTCATACGAATCACTTCCCCGGGCTTTTACTTCCACAATCACCAATTCGTCTCCATCTTTGGCAATAATATCAATCTCCAGATGATGCGAAAACCAGTTAACAGCCAGAATTTTATATCCAATCATCTTCAGGTGCTCAACAGCTAGTTCTTCACCTTTTCGTCCCAGTTCCGATGCTTTACTCATGGCATTTGATGAATTAAGCGGCAACGGTCACCAACTTCGAGTTGGTAATTACTGCCTAGTAATAATGCAAGGTTTCGTGGAATATGTCCCACGGGTATATCAAAACAAACCGGATAGTGATAATCACGGACGGCATCCAGAATTATTTCATAGTACGATTTGCCAAACGGACTCTCATTGTCCATCAGTTCAGTGAACCCACCAACAACTAAGCCTGCAAGCTGTTTGAGCGTTCCTGCAAGTCGTAAGCTTTGCATCATCCGATCGAGGTTGTAGAGGTATTCGTTTACATCTTCGAGTAGAAGTATCTTTCCTTTGGTGTCCAGTTGCCAGGGAGTTCCCTGAAGACTGTATAGCAGCGACAGATTTCCGCCAACCAGTTCTCCGGAACAGGTTCCTGCACGGTTTAGTGCATGCGACGGAGTTTCGATTGCCGATTTTCCGGTTAAAAGTAGCTCCATAAGCGAAGAAAAACTTCGGGTAATCTTTTTATTTTCCAGAAAAAATCCGGGCATAGCTCCATGAATACTGGCTATTCCAAGTTTGTTCAGAACGGTGTGAATTACGGTGATGTCGCTGAATCCAACAATCCATTTGGGATTTTTCAATAAGGGAGTAAAGTCCAAAGCTTCGATGATTCGGATGGCTCCATATCCTCCACGGGCACAAAGGATCACTTTCGTTTCCGGATCGTTGATCGCTTTCTGAAAATCGGCTATTCGTCGCGAATCGGTACCTGCATACTGGAAATGCCGGTCGAAAATATGATCTCCGGGGAAAACATCATATCCTTCATCTTGCAAGACTTCAAGTCCTGCGAGTATTTTGTCTTTGTGCACTTTGCCGGCCGGCGAAACAACCCGGATCCGGTCGCCGTGGCGGATGTAATCAGGAAAAATCATGAAACGGATTTTATTTTTTCTTCAGAATATCTCTGATTTCGGTTAGTAGAATTTCTTCTCGCGAAGGAGTCGGAGGACCTGGAATTTCAGCAGGTTTCTCGTCTTTGCGCATTAAGCGGTTCATCCCTTTTACCATCAGAAAAATGGCGAAGGCAATGATTAAAAAATCGACGGTTGTTTGCAGAAAATTTCCATAGTTGATCGAAACAACCTGGCTAATCATCTGGCCTGAATCGTCGAAGACCGAATCTTTCAAGGTAATCTTCAGGTCGGTAAACTTTACGCCACCCAGAAGAAGGCCAATTGGAGGCATAATTACATCAGCAACCACTGAACTTACAATCTTACCAAAAGCACTACCAATAATGATACCTACGGCCATATCAACCACGTTTCCGCGCATGGCAAAAGCTTTGAATTCGGTGATTAGTTTCATGTGTCTGTCTTTTGAAGTTATGCCTTCAAGATACACAAAAAAGGTGTCAGAAAAAACAGGGATGGTTATATCTTAGCCAAGCAATAGTTCGGCCAGTTCATCTACCGAATCGACTAAATAATCGGGACTGCTGGGGTTTAATGTTTCATCGGTTCCAAATCCGTAGCGAACGGCGATGGTGGCTATTTCGTTTTCTTTGCCTCCAATGATGTCGTAATGGGTGTCGCCGATCATTACCACCGAACTGGAAGCCGGAATGCGATATTGTTCCAGTAATTGCACAATAAGCTGGCCTTTTCCGGAATGTTTGCCGCTGTATTCGGCACCAATCAACCCATCGAGATAGCGGTCGAATTCAAAATGACGCATGATTAGTTTAGCATATTTCTCGAGTTTCGAAGTCACCACAAATACATGTTTCCCAGCGAAGTGCAATTCCTCCAGAAGTTCGAGAACTCCTGGATAAGGCTCATTTTCGTATAACCCTTTTTCTCCAAAGTAAGTTCGGAAATGTTCTACGGCCAGTTCCGTGTTTCGCTCGTTTAAGCCGAAAAGATTTTTAAATCCATCCTGAAGTGGCGGACCAATAAACCGATCGAGAATTTCTTCGCTGTATCCATCAAGTTGCATTTGCCGAAGGGCGTATTTCAGGGAGTTGCCAATGCCCAGCCGGGGATTGGTTAATGTTCCGTCGAGGTCCAATAAAATATGGGTAAAAGACATGGAGATAAAGGCAAAAGGTAAAAGGCAAAAGTTGAAGAGGGTTATTCTTCGGTTTCAGGATTGAGGCTAATCCAGATTCGCTTTTTGGTTCGGCTGGCAGATTTTGCTTTTTCTTCCAGTAGTTCATAATCGGCTTTGCGACTTTTTACAAATTCAGTAAAAGCTTCTTCCGACGACCACTCGTCGATGACCAGAAAAATCCCATCGCCATCGCCATTCTCAAGAACATCTGTTCCCTGGTATTCATGTGATTTACTAAAGAATTTTACCCATTCGCCTTTCGGATCGTAAAACTTTTCAAATTTCTCACGTTCCTTAAATTTTACTTTCAATTCCCAAATAAGCTGATACATGCGCTTTTGATTGATGATTGATTAGTTATGATTTATTATCGCTATTTTAATTGGGTGTAAAGGTGTGTAAAAAGATAGTTTCAGTCAATAGTGTTTTTATACGACTTTTTGATGTATGTTTACGTCAGCTAAAATTCAAAAATATGGTGATTGCAAAAACGGATTTGTTTGAAAAAAACCTACAGGAACAGGCCATTTTTTTTAAAGCTCTGGCACACCCGGCTCGGATTCAAATTATTAAGTATTTGGCTGAAACACGCATTTGTCTGACCGGTGATATTTCGGATATGTTTCCTATTTCGCGGACTACAGTAAACCAGCATATGCGGGAGTTGAAAAATGCAGGTCTGGTTATTGGACATGAAAAAGATGGGAAAATATACTATTGTTTAGATATCGGAAGGCTGGAAGAAATGCGTTCACAAATGTCCATATTCCTTGAAGATATCCATATTCCGGAAGATTTTTGCTGCGAATGTGGCGAGTTTAAACATTCATACCAGTAAACAAGAATGAAACTATCTAAAGAATTTAAAGGAGAAACATTGGGTACTTTTTTACTGGTGCTTTTGGGTTGCGGTTCGGTTGCTGTTTCGGTGCTGTTCAATGCTTATCAGGGGTTGATGCAGATTGCACTGGCTTGGGGAATTGGTGTTACCCTGGCGATTTACCTTACCCGGCATTTATCGTGTGCTCACCTGAACCCTGCAGTGACTTTGGCGATGGTCATCAGTAAACGGATGCCTGTACGGAAACTTATGGTGTATATGAGTGCTCAGTTTTTAGGTGCGTTTGTGGCGGGATTAGTCCTGTATCTTCTGTTTTCTCCTTCAATAGAGGCATTTGAAAATGCACACAGTATTGTTCGTGGTTCCGTCGATTCGGTGCAGACAGCCAAAATGTTCGGTGAATACTATGCTGCTCCTGGAAGTACCTCGGTGGTATCGTTGCCTTTGGCGATGGCGGCTGAAGCTCTGGGAACTTTTTTGTTACTGCTTATGATTTTTGCTCTCACCGAAGGCTGTAATATTGGTCGCCCATCCGATGCTCTTGCACCATTGTTTATAGGGTTGACGGTGAGTTCCATTATTTGCCTTATCGCTCCGCTTACACAGGCCGGATTGAACCCTGCCCGCGACTTAGGACCGCGTATGGTGGCCTGGATTTTTGGCTGGGGACAGGCTGCATTCCCCGATCTGGTGGGCGGATTTTTCTGGGTTTATATTCTTGGCCCAGCGATTGGGGCAACTGTTGCTGCATTGTTTTTTGTGTATGCTCTGGAACCTACGATGAAAAATCCATCGGATAAATGTGATTGTAATTAAGAAATAATAAAACCATGAAAATAACTAAGCTGATCTTAGTCGGAGGTTTCCTTGGTGCAGGAAAGACAAGCTTGCTCTGGGAAACAGCACAAAAAGTGATGCAAAACGGTCAACGCGTTGGCCTGATCACCAACGATCAGGCACCAGAACTGGTTGATACGGCTATCCTTGCACGAGAAGGAGTAAACGTGGCCGAAGTAAACGGAAGTTGCTTCTGCTGTAATTTTCCTGGACTGGTAGATGCTACCAGAAAACTCAGGAAAGAAGCCGAGGCAGATGTAATTATTGCAGAACCTGTTGGAAGTTGCACTGACCTTTCGGCCACTATTGTACAACCATTAAAAGAAAACCTTCGCGGTGAATTACTGGTTGGTCCGCTAACTGTCCTTGCTGATCCAATCCGTTTCTCAAATATCCTGAATGGGGGAAATGCTGGACTGCACCCAAGTGCTGCCTATATTTTCAGGAAACAATTGGAAGAAAGTGACATCATCCTGATTAGTAAAAGCGATCTGGTTTCGGCTGAAGAATTAGTATTGCTTAAAGAAAAAGCTGTATTGCACTTTCCGAAATCGGAAGTAATGACCGTTAGTTCTGTTTCTGGTGTAGGATTAGACGAATGGCTTGATAAGGTACAAAACAGCAGCGACTCCGGGGAACGTTTGGTTGAAATTGATTACGATGTGTATGCCGAAGGAGAAGCCGTACTCGGCTGGCTGAACAGCACTGTTGAACTTACTGGTGAATCGGTTGACTGGGATACATTTGCCCAAGAACTCATGCAAGGCTTAAGTCAACAATTCGATTCGATGGGAGCATCGGTTGGTCATGTAAAGATTTTGCTTGAATCAGGTAACAAATACATTGTTTCCAACCTAACCGGGAAAAACAGCACCCTTACTTTCCGCCAATCGGCAGGAACCAGCCATCAGGCGCGTTTAACCGTAAATGCTCGCGTGGAGATGACACCTGAATCACTGGAAAATATTGTGAAAACAACACTTGCTGAAATTGCAGGATCATCCATCTGTCAGAAAGTCGTTGTCCAACGCTGTCTGAGCCCCGGTCGCCCAAACCCGACTTTCCGATACGATTATGTGGTAAAGTAATGGTTTGAATTAATGATCAAGTAGTTTTCTTAAATCTTCAAAAGAGAGTTTGAGTAATTTCATAGTCTTTTCTATTTTGGGAATTTCAGTTTCGACAAACTCTTCTCGTTTCAGTTCAATTGAACGCTGTAATCCATCAGAAGTAACAAAGAAGCCGATGCCTCTCTTGTTTGTAATGATTTGCTTCTCTTGTAGATAAGTGTATGCACGCATTACGGTGTTAGGGTTGACTTCGATAGAAGCAGCCAGTTCGCGGACTGAAGGAATACGCTCTTCATTTCCCCATCTTTTCTCCAAAATACCGTCAGTTAACAGATCTGAAATCTGAAGAAATATTGCTCGTTGGGTGTGAAATTCCATTATAGTTGTCTCCTTTTGAATAAATGGTACGATACCATGTATAGTACAACAGGAAAGATATTCGATAAGGTTGAAGTCAAAGGATTCGCTTTCCCATAAAGCAAAGGATCAACGATTGATATCCCGAATAATTCATTAATGGCCTTGTCCAGTAAAGCTATTGTTAAAATAATTAGGGAAATGGTAATTACTGAATATAATGCTTTGTTTCTTTTGAAAACAATTGCAAAAAAGGTACATATAGAATGACACAATATCCAGAGGCTCGATGCCATCAAAAGATGCTTCTCTGTTGGAAGTTCAATAACCCATTGTTTATCCGATAAAATAGTATTGTGTATTGATATCAGGATTATAAAAACTGATAACACTAGTGCTGGAAATACGATAAACGTGATAAACAGTTTTGAAAAAAACTTTGTGTTTAATGATATCGGAAGCAAATGGTACATCTGAAAGGTCTGCATTTTTAATGATTCCTGATAAGAATTCCACGTAAAATACATGGTCGTTAATGTAAATATTGGGAATAAAATATCAAAAGCATGAGGTTTTTCGGGTTCTCTGATTGTGCTTAACGAAAAGAGCATTAATAGAATTGAAACAAATAAAACGTAAACACACATCATATAGTTTGACTTAAACTCAAATCGGAGTATTTTTAGTGAAGAATGGTTCATGGAGGTTAGTTTTTTGAGTTAAAAATCCAGATTAATTCTGTTGGACGGGTTACGGCAGCAGTAAATAACAATTCAAGATCCACTTGTCCGGGGTATCCTAATCGATTAATCGAAACTGTTTCGTTTGGGTTGAAACTGTCTGCTTTAAACAGTAGATCTTTTGAGTTAATCTGATCTGCATTTAATCCGAAACTTAGTTTCTCTGCAATTAGGTCTATTGACTCATTGAGAATGATTTCCCCTTTATTTTCAATGATAACCCGATCCATCAAGTTGGTTAGGTCGCGTATCTGGTGGGTAGCCATAATGATGGTTTGGCTTTCGTTCAGGAACGAAGCAATCAACTTTCGGAATGTGGCTTTCGATGGAATATCCAGCCCATTTGTCGGTTCATCAAAGAGTAAAAGTTTACATCTGGTGGCAAGGGCAAAACTTAATATGGCTTTTCGTTTGTCGCCGTACGATAGTTGCTTTAATGATGAATTGACCGACATCCCAAATTCAGAAATACATTGATTAAACAATTCGTGTTCGAATTTAGGGTAAAAGTCGGCATACAACTCACAAAATTTCATTACACTCATATTCGGAAATTCGCTGGTGTCGCCCACCATAAATACTTCCTGCAACATTTCGGGTTTGCGTTGCGACGCTTCTCTTTCGAAAACAGTACAGGAACCGCTTTGAGGGATAAGAAATCCGGCAATCAGGTTGAGCAAGGTCGTTTTTCCTGCTCCGTTAAGGCCGAGCAATGCATAAATTGCGCCTTCTTCAATATTCAGGTTCAGGTTTTTATAGACCTGACGTTTTCGGGAATACTGAAAATCCAGATTTTCAATTTTTATCACTGTGTTGGTGTATTAGTTTAATAATACACCAAATATACATCTTTTTTTGAATATCCAAAAAAGAATTAAAAAAAAGCAAAAAACCCACCTTCTCGTAAGAAAGTGGGTTCGATATAATAAAGTAAGCAACCGATCCGCCCGAAGCGGTACTGAGGCTTACGAAAACCACACCAACAGTAGTTGGCGCAGTTATATTTTTATACTTCTCTGTCGTCATCCCAAATTTATTTCGGGATCTGTTCCATCAAAACAAGAGATCCTGAAACAAGTTCAGGATGACCAGCGAAGATGTTATCTGATTCCTGACCCGTTTTTCACCGGTGCAGTTGGCGTTACGAATTTCAGCGAACCATCGGCATCTTCTGCCATGAGGATCATTCCCTGAGACAGGATTCCTTTCAGTTCACGAGGTTCGAGGTTTACCAGAATGCTTACCTGCTGACCAATGATTTCTTCCGGATTGTAATATTCGGCAATGCCCGAAACAACGGTACGTTTGTCGATTCCGGTATCAATGGTGAGTTTGAGCAGTTTCTTGGTTTTTGCCACTTTCTCAGCTTCGATGATGGTTCCGGTACGAATATCCATTTTTTGAAAATCGTCGTAGGTACAGTTTTCTTTTGCTGGAGTAACTGTTGCATTGGCGGCTTCGTTGGCCTTTTTGGTGTCAAGCAGTTTGGTCACCTGACGTTCAATTACGTCGTCTTCAATCTTTTCGAACAATAGTTCAGGCGTATTTACCTGATGCCCGGCCAGTAGAAGGTCTGTTCGTCCCAGATTGCTCCAGTTAAGCTCTTCCATGTTCAGGAATCCGCGTAGTTTATCCATGCTGAAAGGCAGGAATGGAGCCAAAATGATGGTCAGGTTGGCGGTAATCTGCAAACAAACATTCATGATGGTTTCAACGCGTTCAGGATCGGTTTTTACGACCTTCCATGGTTCTGCATCGGCCAGATATTTATTTCCTAAACGCGCCAGATCCATAGCGTATTTCAGAGCTTCGCGGAAACGGTATTGTGAAATGCTCTTTTCTACTTCAGCTTTAATTACCGAGATTTCGACAAGAGCAGCCTGATCTGTTTCGGTAAGAGCTCCGGCTAACGGAACTTTTCCTTCGTAATATTTTTGGGTCAGCACCAGTGCACGGTTAACGAAGTTGCCCAGAATAGCTACCAATTCGTTGTTGTTGCGGGTCTGAAAATCTTTCCAGGTAAAGTCGTTGTCCTTGGTTTCAGGGGCATTTGCGGTAAGTACATATTTCAGTACATCTTCTTTGCCCGGAAACTCGTCGAGGTATTCGTGAAGCCAAACTGCCCAGTTTCGCGATGTCGAAATTTTGTCCCCTTCCAGATTTAGGAATTCATTGGCCGGTACGTTCTCCGGTAAGATGTATGTTCCTTCGGCTTTTAGCATCGCCGGAAAAATGATGCAGTGGAATACAATATTGTCTTTTCCGATGAAATGAACCATTTTAGTTTCCGGATCTTTCCACCATTTTTCCCATTCGGGAGTTAATTCTTTGGTAGCCGAAATGTAGCCAATAGGGGCATCGAACCAAACGTACAGCACTTTGCCTTCAGCTCCTTCAACCGGAACCGGAACACCCCAGTCGAGGTCGCGGGTTACCGCACGAGGTTGTAATCCACTGTCGATCCATGATTTACATTGACCATATACATTGCTTTTCCATTCTTTGTGGCCTTCCAGAATCCATTCTTTCAACCATCCTTCATACTGGTCAAGTGGTAAATACCAGTGTTTGGTTTCTTTCATCACTGGTTGGTTGCCGCTCAATGTCGATTTGGGGTTGATGAGGTCGGTAGCGTTTAATGTGCTTCCACAGGCCTCGCACTGGTCGCCATAGGCCCGTTCATTGCCACATTTTGGACAAGTTCCGGTAATGTAACGGTCGGCCAAAAATTGTTTGGCTTCCTCGTCGTAGTATTGTTCGCTGGTTTTTTCAATGAATTTACCTTCGGCATATAGTTTTTTGAAGAATTCGGACGCCGTTTCGTGATGAATGGGAGCACTGGTACGCGAATAAACATCAAAGGAAATTCCAAACCGTTGAAATGAATCTTTGATGATGTTGTGGTATTTGTCCACGATATCCTGAGGGGTAACTCCTTCTTTCTTTGCTTTCAGGGTGATTGGCACTCCATGTTCGTCGGAACCGCCAATAAAAGCCACTTCCTGTCCGTTCATGCGTAGGTAACGGGCATAGATATCAGCAGGAACATACACGCCGGCAAGGTGTCCGATGTGAACCGGTCCATTGGCATACGGCAAAGCCGAAGTAATCAGGGTACGTTTATAGTCAGTCATTACACTACATTTTTATTGAGGTTGACAAAGATAGTTGAAAAATTGAGTTGAAAGAAGATCTGCTTTTCTATCTGAATCTACTTTTACCTATAAATAACAAAACTATTCTGAGATTTCTGTGGATGGTTTTGTCGTCTGAAGTGCATTTTGACAAAAAAAAATACCGGATGGAAGTCCGGTATTTTTAGAACGTTAAAACAACGTTTATGTGTTATGCTATTTATGCATTTTCAGGAGTGTCGATCACAATTACCGTATTGGAGTTTCCTAAGTCGATTCCAACATATGCAATACCTTCATCTTTCAGGTTGTGACGATTAACTGATTTTGATTTGTCAATTGAGTTAATGCAATAACCAATACCAGCACAATATTGAGGATCCTGAGGTACAATCACATCCAGGATGCTGTCAAATTCCTGTTTGAAGAATTCAACCATTTCAGGATATAAAGCACCGCCTCCGGCCAAATAGATTTTTGAAGTATTCAGGAAGTCTTCATTGTTGAATTTTTTCCGGATTGTTGGAGAAACAACTTCGTTGAAATATGCTTTTAATGCTTTGGTACGCAATTCTTTGATGTTGATTCGCTGTCTGTCGATAACGATGGAGCCACGTTGGAATGCGCGCTCGATTTGTTGTTCGGTAAGAAGGCTTAAGTAATAATCTTTCTGAAGATCTTTTTCCAGAATGCTTACTGCATAATTGATCCCTTTGGTACTTAGCATGGTTCTGTTTACAATTCCTTTAGGTGTAGACAGCCCTGCTTCGAATGTTCCAAAACCAAGACTTACAATAAAGAAATTTTCTTTTTCCTGAGTATCACCTTCACGGATGGCTTTAACACAACCTTCGATTTCGGTAATTACATCTACATTTTCAACATTGATGCTAACTTTTTCGATGTTCTGACCGCCAAAAGTTTTGGTGTCAATCGCAATTTGATGTCTTTTTGCCAGAAAATCAACTGCTCCCTTTTTGTATGTCTGATAAGTGATAAATGGGAATCCTGTTGTAACATTGAACCTAAAGAAACTTCCCTGAGTTGCCAAAACCAAACTAACAAGGGTTAATATCCGGTAGTCGATGTCGTTGGCTGAACTATTTAAGAATTTGTGTGGAGATGTTCCTTCCGATAAAGCCAAATTTCCTACGAGGTAGTTTTTTCCATCAAATTCTGTTATTCTCATTCCGTCTAAAAAGGTATCCGCTACATTCGAGAGCTCGATGTAGCTTTCTTCTAATACACTCGGAAATGTGTAAATTTTTTTCATGGGAAGTTATTTATTGAATTTTATATGTTTTTTCTGTTGTTTGCTAATTGTTAAAACCCTTTAAGTTTGCTTAATAAAAATGATGAACCTGTTGGATTTGTTGTAGATGCAGCAGGGACATTTACTTGAGCTTGAGCTGGTGTTTGTGCTTGAACAGGAGCCGATGCCGGAGTTACCTGAATCTGAGGCTTAGATGCAACTACAAATGGTTCGTTTACCTGCTTAACCTTTTTTATTGCATTGTTGTTATTGACCGCTTCAACAACTTCTTTTGATTCCAAAACCACTTCTTTGGGTTCTTTCAAATCAATAGCTTTCTTAATTTCGATTGTCCTTTTCGGTTCAACTTCAATGGGTTCTTTTGTCTCAGATACCTCGTTTTTCACTTCCATGATCACTGGCGCTTCAGCGATTTCCTTAACCGCATGAATTGCCGGAATCGCATCAACATCAGGAATGTCCATGTTAATGCGTGCGTTAATTGCGCATCCTTTGGTGATAGAGATCAGTCCCGTGTTTAATCGGCCTACGTATACAGCAGTCGCATGCAAATGGGTATTCCCTTCAACTTCTGCAATTCCTTCAATGCGACCGTATACCGCCAGACTATTGCACTTAATGTTACCTTTCAGATGACCATCCTCTCCAATTATTACCGATTTTGTGGTGGTAATATTTCCTTCTACCGATCCATCAACTCTTACGTCTGACGAAAGCACGAGGTCTCCGGTTATCTTGGATAGGCTGTTTATGATCAGCGGAGATACCGGGTGAACATCCTCATGGTGGTTGTTAATTTGGTTTGGCATCATGTGTGTATTAATAGCGTTTGTATTAACTACTTAAGTTTGTATAATGCTGCAAATTTAATAGTACTTTTCAATTACTGCAATATTAGTAATTTTCAATTAGAAACTGTTCAATTTTTTTATAAATTCAACGAAGCTAAACGCAATAAAATCGAGCAATCTGCTTCCTGGTTTTCATATATCTCTAATTTACTGCCTTGTCTGAGCTTAACTTTTCCTGTTCTGTTTGTTATTATGTGCGTTTTGACTTTTTTTGTCAGTGGGGCAAGAGGCTGGGGTTAATGATTTGCTTCCATATTTTTCAGTACAAACCGAATCTCGGAATAGCTGTATTCATTGCCTAGTGCAGTCCGTATTTCCGATAATTGTTTTCCCTTATTTTCTTCAATGTAAGCAGTAATAAGTTTTACTTTTTGAGGGTCAACCAACCCATTCAGGGATAGTTCGCCGAGCCCGACAAAATGAGCCAGATGACCTTCGATGGTTGAAATTGCCATATTGCGTTCCTGCGCGATTTCACTAATTGATTTTCCTGATTGGTACAGTTGAAGGCTGGTCTCCTGAGAGTTTAATCCGGCTTTTTCTATTTCTTTTTCGGCACCTACGGGCAAGTCTAATCCTTTTCCCCGGCGAAAAGCAATGATCATTCCTAAAATTTCTTTGCCAAATTGTTGCATCCGGGTACCGCCCATTCCTTTGACAGCTTTCAGTTCAGCTTTCGATGCCGGCAGTGTTTGAACAATGTCGTGCAGCGTTTTTTGCGGTATGATTCTTCGAATTTCGACATTTAGTAAATCAGCCTTTTCATCGCGCCATGTTTTTAACTTGGTATAGAATTCAGGATGGATGGTGAATGATGTCGAACTTCCTGATTGTCTGGTTTGTCCTGTTCCCGGACTTTCAATTGCTGCTTTTGACTTGGTTTCGAGATACGATTTAATACTGAACTCGTTTTTGCAGAGCTCAAAACAGACTTTTTTTGTATGAATTTCTTTTCGGAGTTTATCGATGGCTTCGGTAAAACTCTTTCGAATAGCTTTATTGTCGGTTTCAACAGTTGCTTCGGAAAAAGCCTGGACAACGATTTGTCCCATTTTTTCAGCAAAGTATTCGGAAGCTTTTTTTACACGCTCCTGAAGCTGGGTGCTTTGTTCGATCGCGGATTCCGTGAAAATAATCTGATGAATTTGTCTTTCAAATTTTCCGGCAACTTCTATTAATTGGGTTTGAAGTGGTGAGGTAATTTCCATTAGCCGAACTTTCAGGGTTCCCAGTAATTGTGCCGAATGTTCTTCCCATAGTTTTTGCAAATATTGAATTTGTCGAAGCATAGGTTTAAAATCGAACAGCTCGGACAGTAATTGTTGCACATATTCTTTTCGCGATTGCTCTAGCTCGGCCGACCCAGGTTGTTTGCGTTCCACTTCGTTGGTAAACTGAATTACCGTAGTGTCGTTTTTCACACTGTGCGAGGCGATGGATGAGCTTAAAACCAGACCATCAAGCGTCTTGCAACGGCTTAAGGCGACGTAAACCTGTCCGTGAGCAAACGAAGAACGTGCATCGATGATCGCTTTTTCGAACGTGAGTCCCTGACTCTTGTGAATGGTGATTGCCCAAGCCAGTTTTAGCGGATATTGGGTGAATGTACCGATTACATCTTCGTCGATTTCCTGTGTGGTTTCGTTGATCGTATATTTGGCATTTTGCCATTCGGCCGTTTCTACGTCGATTGATTCGTTATCTCCGGGGCAACAAACCTCAATTTCACCGTCGACAATATTAATGATCTTCCCGATCTTCCCGTTGTAATAGCGTTTCTCCGGAGAAATATCGTTTTTGACAAACATCACTTGAGCGCCAACTTTGAGTTCCAGCTCCGGATCGGTTGGAAAGGAGTATTCCGGGAACTCACCCTGAACTTCAGCTTTAAATTTATATGATTTGGTTTTTAGCTTATCCAGCTTTGCTCCATTGATTTGCTGCGATTGGTAATTGTGCGTGGTAAGGGTGATATAGCCTTCTTTGTCGTCAGGATTAAAATTGGGAATGTAACGTTTGTTTAGTTCCTCCAGGGTGGCTTCATCCATCCGGTTTTCCCGAACCTTATTAAGCAAGTCGATAAAACGCTGGTCGCTTTGGCGAAAGATATGAGTCAACTCAATTCCTGTGAATTTTGATCGTTTCAGGGCGTGACTGCTGAAGAAAAAGCAGGTGTCATAATAGGGTTTTAGAATTTCCCAATCCTCATCTTTTACAACCGGAGCTAATTGCTGTAAATCACCAATCATAAGCAATTGTACGCCACCGAAAGGTTTGTATCGATTTTTATAGCGGCGAAGCACTTCGTCTATTCCATCCAGAATATCAGCACGAACCATCGATATTTCATCGATTACAAGCAAGTCCAGGCTTCGCATAATATTGATCTTTTCGCGACTGAATCGTTTGATGCCAGCTGCAACATTCCCATCAGCAGGAACAGCGACCTGCCGTTGCTGATCAGGGTCAACCGGTACCTGTGGACCAAATGACATCTGAAAAAAAGAATGAATGGTGACTCCTCCGGCATTGATTGCAGCTACACCTGTTGGCGCAACAACGATCATTCGTTTGGGGGATTGCTTTTTCAGGTTACGCAAAAAAGTGGTTTTGCCGGTACCTGCTTTTCCGGTCAGGAATATATTTTGATTGGTGTATTGCAGAAAATCAAAAGCTAATTCAAGCTGTGAATTGGTTTGGAATTCCATATTGATGTTGATTTCTTAGGACATTCTACTTTTGTAGGATTGTTGATTTCCCTTTATACAAAGGTATGGAATTCCCCGCAGATAATTTAGGTGTTGCAAATAGTCACGGGTAATAGCATCGCTTGATTTGCCTGTAAATAAAACAAAAAAGCAGCCCGGAAAAGAATTCCGGACTGCAGAAGCTGTTTTTGAGATTCACTATGTTTGTTCGGGTTGTTGAGCTATTGCGTACTGCAATTACTTTCGTTTGAATTTTATGCTTTTGCTTTGGGGGCTTTCAGAATGCGCACCAAAATGGTCGCTATAATCAGGAATATGCCGGCCAGAATGAAGCCATAATCATATACACCGGTTCTGTCTTTGATGAATGCAGCAAACATGCCGCCGAAAACTCCGGCAAATCCCCATCCTGTAAAAATCAGGCCGTAGTTAACTCCCATGTTTTTAATTCCAAAGAATTCGGCCGTGGTAGTTGGAAATAGTGAAAATACGGATCCATAGGCTAGCCCTGCAATTATCGAACCCATGATTAACAAAGGGATAGAGGTGTAGAATGTAAATGCAAACATGTTTACCGCCTGAATCATGAAAACAAGCATCATTGCCCGGGTTCTGCCCATTTTATCGGATAAGGCTCCTCCTCCTAAACGTCCTAATGCGTTGAATATTGAAAGAATGACAATTAGCCAGAATCCGGCCTTCCAGTTGGCCTGAGCTTCTGCAATTTTTGGCAAATGAACAATCAACATTAATCCGGCAGTGGATGCAAGGGCATACATGATCCATAACAAATAAAACTGAGGTGTTTTAGTAACTTCATTCCAGGTGAAATCATTTCCCTTTGGAGCCGGAGAAGCCTGATGTTCTGTTTTTGGAGCCTCTGTTACCGGAGGATTTTTAATGAACATCGATAAAATAAGAACTATTGCAATGGCAAATACGCCCAGAATGATAAAGGTACTTTTTATGCCATAAGTTTTTAGCAGTGAAGATGCTATTGGGGTCATGTAAACCGGCGAAAGACCGACTCCGGCAACAACAATACCGGTAATTAATCCTTTTTTTGATGAATCGAACCATTTAATGGCACAGGGGGTAACGGCAGAGTAGCCTAATCCAATTCCAACAGCGCTGATTATTCCAAATGTTACAATCATAATTGGCAAACTTGTTGCAAATCCGGAGGCAATAAGTCCGGAGCCCAGCATGATCCCTCCCAGAATGGTAACTGGTCTTGGTCCGTATTTGTCTTGCGCTCTTCCTGCAAAAATCATTGTAATTGCGAATACCGCAGCAGAAACGGTGAATGGAAGAGCTGCATCAGTATTGGCCCAGTGCCAGTCGCTTATCAGCGCTTTACTAATGACTCCCCAGGAGTATAAGGCTCCCATAATCAGGTTTATGCCTAAGGCGGCAAAGGTGATGGTCCACCCTTTTTTGTTTGTTGAGTTATTCATTTTTTTCAAGAGTTTTGGGTTCTTAAAATAATGTATAAAAATTTGGAATTACTAATTTTAGGGTTGTAAATCTTGGAAATTGAAATGAAAAGCTTGTTTTGTGTTGTTAATTGAAAGCAAGAGTGCGCTTTTGATTTCAAAAACGGCACTCTTGCGGGGTGTTTAATTCGACTTGTAAATTGGTTTATTTCAGTACTTTCAGTTTAATATCTTTATACCAAACATCGTTACCGTGATCTTGCACTCCAATATATCCGTCTTTGGCCGGATTATTAACAAAGTCAGGCCAGTTTTTGAATTTACTTTCTGCACAAAGTTTCTTCCAGTTTTCAGAACCAATCTGGAACTGTACGACTTTAACTCCATTTTGCCAGTATTCAACATTGCCATTTAGGGCAACAATCCTGGCTTCGTTCCATTCTCCGGCAGGCTTTGCATTTTGTGGATTGGCCGCGATCATGTCGTAAAGTGATGCTGATTTGCGGTTGCCATTTTTTCCGGCTTTTGCATCAGGGTGGCGTTCATTATCGAGTATTTGATACTCAGGAGCAGAATAGTAAATTGGATTACCCGGAACTTCTTTGGCAAAAATAAAAATCCCGCTATTGCCGGCTTTGCTGATTTTCCAGTTAAGCACAAGCTCAAAATTGGTCAGTTTTTTGTCAAAAATTAAGTCTCCGCCGCCACCTTTTGCACAACAATGGAGACTGCCATCTACAATATCCCAACCTTTTTCAGGGAATGAAGTCTTGGTGTAGCCCCTCCAGCCTTTGGTCGTTTTCCCGTCAAATATTACTGTCCATCCTGCTTTCTTTTCTTCTTTTTTCAAGACGCTGAACTCTTTTTGTGTCTTTGCAATGATTGTTCCTGTAACTGAAATTAGCAGAGCAGCCAGTAAAAATTTAACCTGTGTCATAAGTCTGTTGCGTTGTAATTGGATATGCAAGATAATTGTATTTTTTAACTGAAACCCTCTGTTTTTTGGAATTTATTTTTTAGCTACAGATGCTTTGTGGTTAGTGTTTTAGCTGATAAATGAACCGTTTTATTCTTTGGCTAATGCACGGTTTTTTGACCTTTTATGGTAAAGAACATATGTTTTTATGTAGACATTACCCCATTTATTACCCCTCGTTTTATACGATAAAGCTTTTCTTTGCTCTATAATTTAAATTAAACCAGAACGCACTAAAACTAGTTGTATGACTGAAAAACTAAACAATCGCCGCGATTTTTTTAAGAAATCGTTGATTGCTGTTGCCGGGATAACTATTATTCCGCGGCATGTGTTGGGAGGAAATGGTTTTCTTGCCCCGAGTGATCAATTGACCAAAGCCATCATTGGCGTTGGTGGTATGGGACAGGGACACATTACCTATGAAGGTACCAAACTCCTTGCAATTTGTGATGTTGATAAAAATCATTTATCCAGCACCCTGGCAAAGGTGGGGGGTGATGTGAAAGGATATTCCGATTTCCGTGAATTATTGTTGCGCCCGGATATTGACATTGTCCATATTGCAACTCCTCCTCACTGGCATGGCATCATGTCGGTAATGGCCGCTCAGGCTGGTAAAGATGTGTGGTGTGAAAAACCAATGACCCGAACTATTGGAGAAGGGAAGCGCGTAGTCGAAGCAATCAATGCTACCGGAAAGATGTTTCGATTAAATACCTGGTTTCGGTTTAAAGATAATTTCTACGGACTGGGAACTCCGGTTAAACCATTGAAGAAAGTGGTTGATAGTGGTGTGCTTGGCTGGCCGTTGAAAGTTACAATCAGCGGGGTAACTGGCTTCGACTGGAAATTCTACTGGGTAGGTAAACAAAATCTGGCTCCACAACCGGTACCTGCAGAACTTGATTACAATATGTGGCTCGGGCCGGCTCCCGAAAAACCATATAACCCACACCGTGTACACCAGACATTCCGTGGATACTGGGATTATGATGGAGGTGGATTAGGTGACATGGGACAACATTACATCGATCCGGTTCAATACATCCTGGGAAAAGATAATACCAGTCCGGTGAAAGTGGAAGTGGACGCACCTCAGCAGGATTATGATGCTATCGGTACCTGGAGAAAAATTACCTATACCTATGCCGATGGATGCCAGATCATTCTGGATGGTGAAAATAAAGACCAGCGTGCAGCTTACATCGAAGGACCAAATGGTAAAATATTCAAGGGCTTTAAATCTGATATTCCGAATATTCAGTCGTTGATTGATACGTTACCGGATCCGGAACCTCAAATTACCGTGTTTAGTGAGTCGGTAAAAACCCGTCAGAAATTTGCATTGAACGAGCTTAACGGTCACCGTTCGGCTACCATTGTGAATATGGGGGTTATTGCTCTTCGTCTGGGACGAACACTTGAATATGATCCGGAAAGTCAAACCTTTATCAACGATGATGAGGCGAATGGTCTTATCAATCAGCCGATGAGGGGTGAATGGAAGATTTAAGTTACGGGTTTTATCATCACTTTTATAAAATCAAAAACATAATTTCATGAGAAATTTTTCAAAAAATATATTAATCGTTTTATTGGCTTTCCTTCTGGTTGTTCCGGCCTTTGCTCAGGATAAACGAAGCCTTGAAACTAAAGTAGCCGATATTTTGGCGCAGTTCCCTGCTCAAAATGGCGACTACTCCAGCAAGCTTATGCAGCAAATGGTTGAAACCGGTGACGCCGGAATTGCAAAGTTTTGCGATATGATTATTGCTCCGGGAGCTGGTAATGATGCTCAGGCTCGTATGGCTTTGGAAAGTCTGGCTCAGTATGCCAGTGGTCCAAATCGCAATGCAGAAAAGCTTCTGGTCGAGAAAACCTTACTTTCTGCTTTGGATAAAGCTTCGGATAAAGAAGTAAAAGCTTTTTTTATTCGTCGTTTACAGTATTGTGGTAGCAACGAATCTGTTGCCAAACTGGAAAAATATCTAAACTCAGCAGATCTTTATGCACCTGCATTGGCTGCTTTGTTTAGCATCAGAACTCCGGATGCTGGTGCTCTTATCCTGAAAAATATTTCGGGTAAAAAAGACATGCAGTTGATACCGATGGTTAAAACATTAGGCCAGTTAAAATATCAACCAGCAGAAGCTGCTCTTCTTGATTTGGCTAAAAGCACCAACGGAACTGTCTTATTACAGGTTTATGCAGCATTAGCCAATATTGGTGGAAAAGCATCTTTGCCAACTTTCGACGCTGCTGCTAAAACAGCTAAATACCAATCAGATCCGGTTGAAACAATGGTTTCTTATTTGCGTTATGCCAAACGTTTGGCCGAACAGGGCGAAACGAAATTGAGTAATCAGATTTGTGAGGTGGTAATGAAAAACTGTAAGGCTGACAATCAGTTGATCTATCGGTCTTCAGCTTTAGCTGTTCCTGGTTTTGCTTCCAATGATTTATTCCTGAAAGAAATTCAAAACAAGAATAAGGCTTATCGCAATGCGGTGTTAACAGATGCTTCTGCCGGATTGACCAGCAAAACCGTAAGCGCATGGATTTCGGCACTTAAAAAAGCTCCGGTTGAAACTCAGGCTGAAATTATTCATTCTCTGGCTAAACGTACTGAACCTGAGGTATTGACTAAAGCAATCTTACCAGCGCTATCGTCGAAAGATGAAGCTCTTCGTACCGAAGCTATCCGTTCATTGGCAATTAACCAGAAAACGAATGCAATTCCGGTATTGCTCGATCAGCTAAAAAAAGAAAATAGCGAATCTGGATTGGTTGAAATTGAAAACGCTTTGCGTAATACCTGTTCTGTTAAAGAATGTGGTTTGTTACTGGCTCAGCTTAATGGCATGAACGATGCCGGCAAAGTGGTTCTTATTAATGTACTGGGTGCCCGTCGTGATACGGAAGCCTTTGCTTCAATCTTGACCTCTTGCAAATCATCGAATGCTGCAATTCAGACGGCTGCTTTTGCTGCTCTTAAGAATGTTGCAACAGCCGGAAATGTTTCTGAACTGATCGCTTTACTTCGCTCAACCAACGATAAGGATGCACTGGAGAATATTCAGGCAGCTTTAATTGCCTTGTATGCCGGGACTAATAAACCAGATGCAGCTTTGGTTCTGAAGGAAATTCAGAATGGACAATCGGATAAATTGATCCCGGTACTTTCTTCATTGAACGATCCAAAGGCTCTGAAAACAGTCGTTAATTTGTTGAAAAGCGGAAGTCAGACCGAACGTGAAGCTGCTTTTGTAAGCCTTTCGAACTGGAGTACTAGTTCTGCTGCACCTCATTTATTTGCAGTGTTTGCCAATCCGGAAATGAAACAGTTCCGCATGGACGCACTGAAAGCATATACCAATAATGTATTGAGCTCGAATCTGCCTGACGATCAGAAATTGCTGATGATTAGAAAACTGATGCCCGAATGTACTACGGCTCAGGAGAAAACGATGGTTATCCAGTCTTGTGTAAACCTGAAAACCTTCCTTTCGCTGGTGTTTGTTTCATCTTACCTGGATGATTCGGAACTGGCTACGGTTGCTGCCGGAACAGCTAAACGTGTAGCATTGCCGTCTTCAGGTAAAAAGAATGGATTAACCGGTGAATTTGTTGCTGATGTATTGACCAAAGTGATGGGTAAAATGTCGGGACCGGATAGTCAGTACGATGTAATTGATGTACGCGAGTACCTCGAAAAAATGCCAAAAACAAAAGGTTTTGTAAGCATGTTCAATGGCAAGGATTTGAGCGGATGGCAAGGTTTGGTTAAAGATCCGATTGCCCGTTCGAAAATGAAACCCGAAGAACTGGCAAAAGCTCAGGTTGAAGCCAATAAAAGAATGACTAACTGGTCGGTAAAAGATGGCTGTATTTACTTCAATGGTGCCGGTGATAATCTTTGCTCTACAAAAATGTATGGCGATTTCGAGCTGGTGGTTGACTGGAAGATCAGCAAAAACGGTGATAGCGGCATTTACCTGCGAGGTGCTCCTCAGGTTCAGATCTGGGATACTGCCCGTGTTGATGTAGGTGCTCAGGTTGGTTCCGGTGGTTTATACAACAATCAGAAAAACCTAAGTAAACCATTAGTATTAGCCGATAATGCGATTGGCGACTGGAATACTTTCCGTATCAAAATGATCGGCGAACGGGTTACTGTTTACCTGAATGGCGTTTTGGTAGTTGACAATGTGGTCATGGAAAATTACTGGGATCGTTCAATTCCAATCTTTAAAAGCGAAGCTATCGAGTTACAGGCTCATGGTACTGATTTAGCGTTCCGGAATATTTTTGTCCGCGAACTGAATAACGAAGATGCAGCTTTGAGCAAGGAAGAACAAGCCGAAGGGTTTAAACTGCTGTTTAACGGACGGAATCTTGATAACTGGCAAGGTAATAAAATCGATTACGGTGTTGAAGATGGGTTGCTGGCAGTAAGCCCGAAACAAGGTTCTCATGGCAACTTATATACCGACAAAGAATATTCAAATTTTATTTTCCGTTTTGAATTTCAGTTGACTCCGGGAGCTAACAATGGATTGGGAATTCATGCACCGCTGGAAGGTGATGCAGCCTATGTTGGCAAGGAATTACAAATTCTGGATAATACTGCCGACATCTATAAAAATCTGAAACCTTACCAGTATCATGGTTCGGTGTATGGTATTATTCCTGCCAAAAGAGAGTATCAGAAACCGGTAGGAGAGTGGAATACCGAAGAAGTGATTGTGAAAGGCGATGATATTAAAATCATCCTGAACGGAACTGTTATTGTGGATGGCAACGTGAAAGAAGCTACCAAAGATGGAACTCCCGATCATAAAGATCATCCGGGATTACTTCGTCATACCGGTTACATTGGGTTCTTAGGTCATGGCTCGGAACTAAAATTCCGTAATATCCGCATCAAAGAATTGTAATCGCGTTTGATTAATAGAGATACCTAAACTAAGTAGATTAATAAGCTTACGCCTTCTGTCCGATCACGACAGAAGGCGTTTTTGTTATATCCCCAGCCTGTTTGCAGTAACCGATTGGAAGAAATAAAGAAAATCGTTCGCAGCGATTACTGATCCGATGACTCGAAGTCATCGGATCAGTTGCCCTTAAATGAATTTTTTTTTATGCGGAGAACTCCCGGGCATTGCTCTAATCATCGCAAACCACCAAGGGGCGAAGCTCCGCCAGGTGAAAGCATAGTCCGTAATGAAATGGAGGGCTATGGCGTAAAAGCGATATTTTCCACATCCCAGCCGCATCGCGGCTATCGGTCGGTAGCAATAGATTTCGATTCCGAAACATCGTCTGCGGGAAAAAGTTAAACAATGAGGGATTCGTTTTTCGGACGAAAGGCCGCCACATGCTTTTTGATGAATGGTTGCACCATTCCGTCCGAATAGAGATATCCTTTTTGAACATGTTTTTTTGCGAACGGTTATCTAAGGTGGAGGTGTGAAGTTATTTTCGTATCTTGTTCTACTAGATTAGTCGCAATTTTGATCGAGTGTTATAGGTAAATTTAGACAATATAGTATCATGGATCAGTTTGATTTCAACATTTTTTTCAACAATGTTAATTTAGACATCAGCCGGACAAAATCATTTATACAAGAAATAGAAGATTTTAAAAGATACGGTAATGGTTATACAGAACAAAACGACCTAAATGAAGAGTCTCTTTCAGAAGCAATAGATGAGGCAAAAATAAAAATTGAGTTTGCCTTAGAATTTCTAGGACTACACACTTTATTAGAATCGTTCAAATCAGAAATTTCAAGCTTTAAACATGAGGGAGAGCTTCAGTGGGCTCCGGTAATTGATATATTATACAGTCCTGTGATTTGGACAATTGAAAAATATTTAAATGCTGTTACCTCTCATGTTAAACTGGAAAATAAAGAAGATAATCATTACAGTGGAGACTTAAAAATACTTGAAAGAATACTAAAAGGAACGGCAAAGCTTTTAAGAGATAGTCGTATAGAACCAAAGAATGAAGCCGAAGTAAGAAATGAAATTTATAAAATATTAATTCATGTTTTCCCAGACACAGTAAGAGAAATTCCAATTTCAAAGATATCGAAGTCTTATAAACCAGATATAGGGATTAAAAAACTTAAAACTGCTATTGAATATAAGTTCGTTGACTCACCACAAGAGGCAAAAACTAGTATTGGAGGTGTTTTTGAAGATATTAAAGGCTATGCCGGTTCTGAAGATTGGAAATTTTTTTATGCCGTTTTTTACATGACAGAAAATTTTTTAACACAATTTCAAATTGAGGAAGAATTTAAAATTTCAGATGTTCCCTCAAACTGGAAACCTATTTTGGTATTTGGTAATGGAGGAAGAGAAAGTAAAAAATCTCCTGATAAATAGGATTTTAAGCGGTTCGTAGCACCCAGTCCGCCGGCTGGCGGATTGAACTATTCATTCCCCTGTAGGAGGAGATCCCAGGCGACAACTTCATTTGGATTTGCCGATGAAGAATCGGATCACAGATCCGGAGCTAATGGGTGCCATTGCAAATCACACCAGCTTGGAGTATTTGGCATCCTGTAGATCTGCCCGCAGGAACGGGCAGACAATACAGGATGATCCTATGATCGTAAAACAGCTTCTTTTTGTAGAACTTTCGAATTTGCCTCTCAACTGTTTTTAGCTGTTCGGCCAGTGGGTTTCCAAACCTTGAGTGCGGATCCATGACTGAAATTCGGAGAGCAGGTCTTTTCGTTCACGGACGGCGCGAGGGGGCACTTTCTTCTTTTGGGCAAAGCTTACCAACATTCCTACAGCTTCGCCAATACTCCATTCGACGGGATGTTCGCGGTAACAACCATTGGTAATGTGCGTAGTGCCGATGTTTTTATTGGCAGGCAGCAGGTTGTTCATTCGTTGAGGCAACAAAGCTCCCAATGGAATCTGGTAGGGTAACGAACCAAAATCGATGTAGTTATTTCCCTGGTAGGTAGGATGTAAATCAATGTGATAATAACCGGTTCCTACACTATCGAAAAAGTCGGCTGCTTTTTTGCCTTCTGTTTCGCCAGCCACCAGACGACGGTTCTCGGCGCCTACATGTTCTTCCAGAACAGTAAATTCGGCTTTAATTCTTCGGGCTTCGCGAATGTATGGATATTTGGCCATGCCATCTTCTGTTCCCATTACATCGCCGCGAAGGCGTAATCCCGACCATCCCTGTCCGCCATCGGGACGAGGAGCTTCGGTTTGCAACCAATAGAAAAGCGACAAGTTCAGTTGCCTGGCTCCATCAACATGTTTCTGAAATTCTTTTTCGCTAACATCGATAATGTTTCCAAGTAGGTAATCGTTTTGCGGCCAGTTTACAATCGTGATGTCGCCATCGTAAGTTCCCGGAATGAAATTGCCTTTGTTGATAATTCGTCGGTAAAGCCATAAGTTTAGCTTATCACCGGTTTTTATGCCTTCCGGATGAAATCCCAGTTCTTTGGGCTGCAGGGTACTCGGATTGGAATAGGTAAGGCCTAGCAATCGGCCCGACCATGGCTTGTCCATTTTAGGAACATAGGTACTCCAGAAATCATAGTCTTTCGGACGATCGATGATGTTGTTTGCACCTGGTTGATAGTCCATCGCAAAGCAGAGCGTAAAAGCCTGATTGTTCTTTGGATTGGCTACTTCCGGGGCATGTAATTCTCCGGTCTGGCTTTTTGACTCGGTACCGGTAATGTATTCAGTGCTGGTTAAGGGGAGTAAGTCGCCACATTCTGTTGCGTCGATAAAATATGGAGCGTTTAGGATAACCGACTGCTCTGTTTTTCGGTGATAAGCCTCTACTGCTTTCACCAGGTCGCCCTCCACATCGGCTGACTTGATTTTGCAATCGGTCAGGATTGTCAGTTTGCCGGTACTGATAAAAGGCATCAACATTTCAGTAAGAACAGCTACGGAAACCTGCGGTTCATGGCAAAGCAATGAAACCGATCCATCTCCCGGGTTCAGGTTTTCCCGTTTTTTTGCATCGGCTGTCAGCGGGTAATTACGTTGGTAGTAATCGCGGATGCGTTTTCGGTATTCACGGTAGGATGCGGGTGCTCCGTGAGTCTCAATCCATGGATGTTCATCGAAAGGAACTCCTTGCTGTGAAACCTGCCCGCCAATCCATTCGGTTTCTTCAGTGAGGATTACCTTCATTCCGTTCCTACATGCGGCCAATGCGGCTGCACAAGCACCCATGCCACCTCCGGCAATGATTACATCTGCCTGCAATTGTTCTGCATTCTTTATTTTTCCGGAACTACCGGCAAGTGTTGTTTGGGCAATGGAAGGGCTTGCAAGCAAAATGCCTCCGCTTCCGATTGATATTGCTGATAAAAAGCTTCTTCGTTTCATATTAAAAAATCATTTTTTGACCGACAAAATAAACTGCATATTCGTGTTGACAAAAAACAGGATAGCATGTCCGGTTTTCCGGAGAATGCTATCCTGCTGATTCATGTATTTTGTCCGAATCGATTGATTTAGTATCCGTCGTTCTGAACCAGATTCGGATTGCGGTCTCTTTCTACTGTTGGGATTGGCCACAATGCAAATTTCGAATCCCAGAATCGGTTTGCATCTCTGACTTTCAGTTTCGATTTAAATGCTTCGTAGTTAGGGATGTCGTTTAAGTCATGACGAGCCGACTTTTTGAAATTAGGAATCATGTCGGGAGTTGCATCTTTATAACCTCCGGTAAGAAGGTATCCTTTGGCATCTTTGGTTAGTGCAACCGGGAATCCGTAGCTTGGACCATCGTTTTCGAGGTCACCAATTTGCCAGCGGCGCATATCCACGAAATGGAGGCCTTCCAGCGCAAATTCAACTTTACGTTCACGACGAATCAGTTGACGCATTTTATCCTGATTGCCTATTCTTGAAGATGCCACATTCGGCATTTTAGAGCGGTTACGCACTTGATTAATGGCATCATAAACCGATTGGTCTAAATCATTTAGTTCGATTTTGGCTTCGGCATATGAAAGTAATACCTCGGCATAACGCATTAAAGGAACGTTGCAAGTAGTTGCACTAACCGATTCAACGGTTTCGTAGCTGAATTTTCTCCACATATATCCCAGTCCGGCATTGGCAAAGCTGGTCCATGCGGCAGCACTGTTAATATCAGCATTCGTTCCCGAATACCAGGCGTTGGTGTTGTAATTGAAGAACATCGTGGTAGGATTGTAGGCATCCAGAACCAGTTTTACACGTCCGGCATCAGTTCCTTTGGTATTTCCAACTACGGTGTCACCATGCATCCAAAGTGTTGCTCTGAAACGAGGGTCGCGGTTTGCTCCCGGGTTTTTCGGATTGTACAGCGGTGATTCGTCAATACGAAGTCCATCTTTACATTCGTAGGTATCGGCAAGTAGTGCAGATGGATGGCGACCTGTTTGAGCGTAGTTTCTGGAAACCTGTCCAAAAGCAATTACATGAAATTTCTTTGTTCCCTGATCGGAATACATTAGTTCGAACAAAGTCTCATTGCGCACATCGGTTTTTGCCTGACCAGTCCGGTTAAATAAGTCATCAAAATTGGCAGCCAATTTACGTTGTCCAATGACCGATTTAGCAGCAGCTGCCGCAGCAGTGAAATAATCTTTAGCTTTTCCTCCGTAGTTGAGGCTACCGCCTAACAATCCGGCACGGGCTTTAAGTCCGTAGGCAACAGCTTTGTCTACGCGGCCTCTTTCGGAGGCAGTCCAAGGTAAGTCAGCTACTGCTTCGTCGAGTTGAGCCATGATAAAATCAAGAACGGTGACTTTAGAGGTCTTTGCAACTTTATACTGGTCAACAGTCACCGGTTTGTCAAAGAATGGAACATCGCCGAAGGTAGCAATCAGGTTGTAATAAGCGTAGGCACGTAATACTTTGGCTTCAGCAAGATATTGTTTTGATTTTCCACCTAATGTAGCTGTGTACGGATCAGCTCCGCTGATAACTGAGTTTGCCCGTGCTACAATTTTGTAAAGAGAGCTCCACCATGTTTGTACCGATGCGTTATCAGCATTCAAAGCACCTCCGGCTCCAATCGTGCTGTTTTCTGCACGTTCCATTGCCAGGCCGGTATAGTGTTCCATGTAAACATTGAAGGGACATAGATATCCCATGTCGATATAGAGCGAATTGTAGACTCCCGATACGCCAGTTTTTATTGCAGCTTCTGATTGATAGAATCCGGTTGAAGAATAATCATTTGGCGTTGTTTCCAGAAAATCGGAGCAAGATGTAGCAGAAATACATAGTGCAACCAGTAATGATATATTTAATAATAGCTTTTTCATATTGTCGTATCTTTAAAAACGAATGTCTACTCCGAAAGTATAAGTCTGCATCAAAGGATAGAAACTACCGCTGCTTACAGATTCTTCAGGGTCATAACCCTTATAAGCATTGGTGAGCGTGAACAGATTTTGACCACTTGCATAGAAACGCACGTTGTCAATTTTCAGTTTCTGAAGCAAGCTTTTTGGCAGAGTATAACCTATTACAACGTTTTTCACGCGCATATAGGCTCCACTTTTCACCCAAAAATCGGAGATGATGTTATTAGGGTTACTTCCTGATCCATCGATGAGCAATAGTGGAAATTTCGCATCTGTATTTTGGGGAGTCCAGGTGTCCAGTTGATTACGCATCATAGAACGTCCGATGTAAAAAGGACGGGCTCCGTAGCTTGCATAATAGATTTCTTTTTTCCCAACGCCCTGCAGAAATAAGGTAAAGTCGAAGTTTTTCCATTCAGCACCCAGATTCAAGCTAAACGTGTAGCGGGGAGAAGGATTTCCCAGAACTGTACGGTCGTAGTCATCGATTACTCCGTCAGGAGTTCCGTTTTTTCCACTGATATCTTTATACTTGATAAAACCTGGTTTTACGTTTGCTTTTGTTCCGTAAACGGGAGAAGCATCAATTTCAGTCTGGTTCTGGAAATAACCATCAGATAGATATCCGTACCACGATCCTAGCTGTCCCCCCTCGCGGGTGATTTGTGTGCCTACATATTCTTTCCCGTAAAGGTTGGTAACCTTGTTTTTTACATCAGCAAGATTTCCTGTAATATGGTAATCAACATTGCCAATCTTGTCTCTCCAATTTAATGTTACGTCCCATCCGTTGTTACGCATTGATCCGGCATTTTCCCAGGATGAAGAAAGACCTACATACAATGGAATCGGGAACTGTTGCAACATATCGTTAATGTCGCGGATGTAGTAGTCGAAAGATGCACTTAACTTCGAGTTTAGTAAATCTGCATCGACTCCCACGTTCATCTGACTTGATTTTTCCCAGGTAATTTTTTCGTTGGCAACCTGAGATTGCGTTGCTCCGGATCCCAGAATTTTATCGAACCAGTAGCCATATCCGGATCCAATAGTTGCAGCATAGGGGTAATATTGTTCATATCCGTTAATTGAGATATCTTGATTACCCAATGTTCCATAAGAACCTCTAACTTTTAAGTTGCTGACGATATGCTTGATTGGTTGGTAAAATTCTTCTTCAGATATTCTCCATCCAACTGATGCTGATGGGAAGAATCCCCAACGCTGGTCAGCAGTAAAACGCGAAGAAGCATCCCAACGTCCGTTCAATTCGAGTAAATAACGGTCTTTGAAGTTGTAATTTATACGTGAATAGAACGAAAGCATAGTCCAGTCCCAGTGTGTCCCGGCATTCGATGCTGTTGCAATATTTCCGCTGTTCAGATCTTCGTATCCGGCAAAGTCAAACCCTGTTCTGGTTGCTGAGAATGACCGGCCTTTCTTTTCTGAAGTTTGCATACCACCCAGAACTTTTAGGTAATGATTTGCTAACTGTTTTTCGTACGAGGTCTGAAGATTAAACTCGTTTGATGTAGTCTGACTCCATCCATCATATTTTGAAGTTCCTGCAGGTGGATAAGTCGTTTTGTAAACGCCATATTCGTAGGTGTCAAAAGGAGTAATGAAGTAATCACCTTTGGTTTCCAGTCTGTTTGAACTATAACTGGCAGTCATATCAAATCCCTTGAACGGATTGATGGTAACAAACCCTCTTAATGCAAGCTCCGGAGTTATAGAAGTGCTGATTCCGGAAGCTTCGGCAGAAGCGATCGGGTTATCTCCGTTCTGGCCATATCCCCAGGTTCCATCACTGTTTCTTCCTGAAAAGATTGGAACAAATGTGGTTGCTTTACAAATGATAGATTCTGGAGTATCATAAGCAGGACTTATATTTTTTGATTGACGGATATTTACATCAACTCCGGCTTTCATCCAGTTGGTTACGCGGGCATCCGTATTTAAACGGAGGGTCATACGATCGTAACTATTGTTTTTAATGTTACCATCCTGAAAATAATAGGCGGCATTGGCGAAAATGCTGATATCCTTAGATCCTCCGGAAAGACTAACCGAATGATTATGGGTTAGTGCCATATCTTTGATGATCTCTTTTCTCCAGTTTGTTTCGTAACGATTCTGGTTGTCAGCACCCAGTGTTTTATACTGAGTGATCAGGTCGTCGGTGTAGGTTTTATTGGCACCAGCATTGACGTTGGCCTGGTTTATTGCTTCCATATATTCGATAGCATTAACCGGATCGGGAAGGGCTGTTGGAGTGTTGTATCCAACGTATCCGTTGTAGCTTATTTTGAGCGGTTGTTCTTTTGAACGTTTGGTGGTGACCAGAATAACTCCGTTCGATGCACGCGATCCGTAGATTGAGGCAGATGCTGCATCTTTTAGCACCGAAATCGATTCGATGGTATTCATGTCGAGGAAGTTCATATATCCTTCCACACCGTCAATCAATACCAGCGGAGCGGTTGACGAGTTTAATGACCCGGAACCACGAACGGTGATGCCGGCACCATCATATCCAGGCCGACCTGAAGAAGTTGTAACCGTAACTCCCGGAATTAAACCTTGCAGTGCGACAGAGGTATTGGATGCACTTCTTTTGATCAAATCCTTGCTGGTGATGTTTTGTACCGCACCGGTCAGGTTGATTTTTTTCTGTGTTCCATAACCCACAACCACCACTTCGTCAACACCAACAGCTTCGTCTTCAAGAGTGACATTGATTAAATTCTGGTTGCCAATTTCGATTTCCTGAGCTTTCATTCCGACAAATGAAAATGCTAGTTTTTTAGCACTCGAAGGAACCAATAAATGGAATTTCCCGTTGATATCGGTGATTGTTCCCTGAGTCGTTCCTTTTATCACGATGCTTACTCCCGGAAGAGAAGCTCCTTTGGTGTCAGTTACTGTTCCCGAAACATCTTTCTTTTGTGTTTGCTGATTGTTGATCTGACCTCTTAGTGCTGCGGGAAGCTCTGTTTCTCCCATAGGCATCAGGACGATCTGACGATCAATGATTCGGTACTGGATAGAAGCCTGGTCTGCTGCTTGTTGCAGAATTGATTCGACTGAGGCATCGTTCACCTGAATCGTGATTTTCTGATCTTTGCGAAATACATCGTCCTGGTACAGAAAATAAAATTCGCTTTGATCTTCAATTTGCGAAATCATTTCCTGAACAGGAACGTTTTTTAGGTGCAAACTCAACTTGGTTGTTTGCGATAGACTTGTTCCCCAACTGGTGAGGAACAACAAAAATGAAAAGAGAGTGGTCAGTTTCATTTTTCTCATGATTAGATTAGACCCATTCCTAAAGAAATGAGCTTCGATTAGCTTTTTTTTCATACTTTCGTTAAGTTTTTAATGAAAATTAGAATCTATCTATTAAAGCCGGGAAGAGGTCGGATTCTTTCCGGCTTTCGTTTATTTTAGCCCATAAGCAGTTTCATTTATTTTGAATAATTCAACACGGGCAGACGATGCCAGTGCTTCCATTACTTTCTCTTTATCATCTTTTAATAGTAATTTCCCGGTTATACTGCGAGCTCCAAGCATTGGATTCTCAAGCATTATCCTGACGTTGTAGTAACGTTCCACCTTGAGAATGATCCTGCTTAAGTCGACACTTTGAAAGTTTAGATATCCTTCATGCCAGGCTACATATTCATTGGTATTCACTTGTTTGGAAACAGTTTCAAGACTTTCACGGTTAAATGAGACAAGGTCGTTGGGTTTGAGCACTAAATCTTTTTTGAAAATGTGAAAGGAGTTGTCGCGAATAACCACTTGCCCATTGATTAATACGGTCTCAATGATTTTGTCGGCCGGGTATGCCGAAACATTAAATACGGTTCCAAGGGCAACCACATTAATATCGTTTGTTTTTACCACAAAGGGTTTTTGAGGGTTGTGCGAAACCTCGAAGTACCCTTCACCAAGTAAGAAAACTTCCCTGTTTTTTCCGGAGAAAACGGCCGGGTACATCAACCTTGATCCTGCATTGAGGTAAGCCATTGTTCCATCGGGCAAACGAATTGATGATTGTTTACCATAAGGAACAATCAGCTGATTCATTTCGTTTTTAGCGGTTTCTGTTTTGTTGAGAATCGTATCTTTTTCATTAATGACGATTTTGCCATTTTCTTTATATTCAACACTTGATTCTTTGGTTTTAATAGCTACTTTTTGTCCATCAGAAAGAACCAGCTGAGCTTCCGTATTCTCGTTTTCAACTGTAGTTTGTGCAAAATCGATGTATTGTTTTTCGCGCGACTGGTACATTAAAAAGATGCCTAATGATAAGAATATCAGTGCTACGGCAGCATAGCGCATTAGTGGAACGAAAACTCGCCGGAACGTATGCCTGCGTTTTGATTCGCTGAGGTTGTGTATTAAATCTGAGTAAATAACAATGGCTTCTGCTGTTGTACCTGTTTCTTCCGATGAACGAAGCTGTAGTAATAACAGTCGGGCATCCTGAATTTCTTTTTCTTCTTCGGGGTGCTCCTGAATCCATGTTGTCCAAAAGGAATCTAATTCCGAATCGGAGGTATAAACCCATCGAACAAATTTTTCGTCTTCGAAATATTTTAAAAAATCATCCATTCAACTTGTCCTTTATCTAAAGGTCAGAACAAGGCCGTTTCATGGACAAGATTTTTAGACTTTTTTAAGAAAAATGTAAATAAAGTTAAAAAAGCTTCGCAGGAAAGAGTTTCACGAAGTGACAGTAATGCGCGATATAGCTGTTTCCGAGCCGATTCAATACTAATTCCCATTAATTCTGAAATTTCCTTGTATCCCAGATTCTCTTCGAATTTGAGGTATATGATTTCTTTCTGTCCAGGCGATAGCGTAACGATGGCCTGATGTAAATGCCGGCGTTTTTCTTCGGAAATCTCGCGGCTTATTAATTGTTCCTGGAAACTGTACTCAATGTTGAATTCGCCAAGCGTGTTGTCATTCAGTTCTTTGTCTTCGAATTTTCGATTCTGCTGTAGTTTCTTCAAAATGCTGTTGCGAAGAGCGATAAACAAATAGGCTTTGGGATTGAGTATTGGAACCTTGGAATTATTGCGTTTTTGGTATAGATCCATGAAAATTTCCTGAACCGAATCGTGCAGTAATTCCCGGTCTCGTGAAAGTTTTTTTCCGTATGAAAGAAGCGAATTGATAAAAGCATAGTAAATACCGGCAAAGGCTTTGTCTTCACCCTTCAGAAAAGCATTCCATAAGGCTTCAGTTCCATTGTCTTTATTCACAGACATGTTAAGGTTTGGTTTTTATTGTCTGCAAATGTATTAAATTTTGGGTGTCGGCGAGTATTTAAACTTGTGTTGAGAAATAGAAAGGTTAACTAAGATTCATATGTCTTATTGCACCACACATCGTATTGACTTTCTAAAATGTTTTGCGGAATTGGTGTCGGAAATTATGTCGATTTTGTATAGGTACATACCGGCTTGCCGGATTCCATTTCCGTTTTTTCCGTCCCATTGCTGGGCGTGGGTTCCTTCAGCTTGAATTCCGTTATAAATGGTTCGGATTTTTTGTCCAAGCATATTGTATACTTCAATGTTTACGTTCGAGGATTCGGTCAACGAATAGCTTAGGTAGTTGATCTCTTTAAATGGATTCGGAAATGACCGAAAATCGCCAGATGTATCGCTGATGTCTGTAGCTCTGGTACTTAGCAGTAATTGCATGTCGTCGCAATAAATGGTGCCACTGGTAGCTCCACCGGGTAGTTGGGTAACAACAATGCTGTGAAATAAGGTGTTTCCGGTGCTTTGAATGTCGGCAAACGGGATAGTTTTAAGCTCCCATCCTGCCCAGTCAATAGGGCCAACGGTTACCATGGCATTGTCGCTTGAGGTATTGTTTCGATAGAACCAATATTCCAGTTGGTTGTAGCTTAAGTCTCCGAAGATCCAAACCCCAACTTTATACTTTGAATCGGATCCAACACTGGGTTTGTTCGAATTGTGAACCCGGCATACTCCACCAGAAGTTCCGGTGAATTTATAATCGAGCTTCCCGGAACCAGTTCCGGAAATTTTTCGGTTGGTGGCCAGGGTGAAGGTGGTGGCATCGGCATCGGTACCAACGGTACTGCCACTTTGGTTGGGATCCCAGAATCCGGTAACATCGTCGTAATTAACAACAACAGTCCCGGTCGGGAAAGCATTGGTCCGGGTCTTGAAATTGATGGTTATGTCTTGCCCCAGTTTAGTGCCGGTGTTGTCGGTTAAATCACTTTTAAGAATGATTTTGTAATCGGTGTTGACCGATAAAGCCGAAAGTGGTTCGAAGTAATATTCTCCTTTTGCACCTTTGGTGACGAACACTTCCCGTGTTTTACTTACGATGTTGTTGGAAGCATCGGTTAAAACGATGTTGGCAGGAGCACTGGCTGGATCCAGCGGAGCATCGAAAAATAATCGGAATTGTGGCAGGGTTGATAGACCGGTTTTCTTATCCTGCGGGTAGGAGCCTTCGCAGATCAGCACTTTTCGATCCAGCGTTTTGAATTTAAACTCATAGGGCAGCTGCATGTTAACGTTCCATTGCGAACATAGCGTATTGCTGATGTTGATGGTGTAGTCCGTGTTTTTTGCAAAAAGAGTTTCAGGTTTGATACTTAAGATCCGGTTGTTGTTGCTCCAGGTATAATTCAGTTTTACGGAAGGTGTAACTGTGATTGCGCTTGCCAGAGACGAAGGCAGCATGGAAATGTCGAAGTTTAGTATCCATTCCTGATTCAGCGGCACATCGGTACTGATTGAAGGAGTCCGGTTGGTAAGCTTAGGAACAAGCGAAGTGTTGTTGCTAAGTTCCTTGTCGGCAATTGCTGTTTTGTTTGCCGTCACGGTAACTGATAAGGAGTCTTTCCTGTAGTTTGCAGCTCCTTCAAAATAGAGTTTGTAGTTTCCGGGAGGTATGCTGTCGAAGTAAAAGAATCCGTTGTTTCGGGTATCGGTGATGTACTTTTTGCCGGTTTCTTTTAGTGTGACTTTTACTCCATTTAATGGAAGCTTTTCGTCTGCTTTCCCGGAAACATAATAGTAGGTTGGTTTTTGTAAAGGATCTCGAACGACGCCGGCGATGACTCCGTGTGGAAACCCTTTTACTCCGTCGTATTCCATAAATGCACGGGTGAGTGCAACTGCTTCGTGCTTGAGGTAATCTTCATTTTTTAATCGCCACGATTCGCCAATGTAATCGTGAAAGGAACCTTCCGACAAAACTCCAGGCATACTCAGATTGCGTAAAACACCCAATCCTTGCGTTCCCCAGTCTGGATAAAAAGACCAGTCGCCTTTGATATAGGTGGTTGTATTGGTCCAGTAATTGCTTTTTTCGAATAATTTTTGGAACACAATTGTAGCAAAATCTTTGGCTTTAGGGTAGCTCGGACTGCTGTCGTATCCACGGAAAAGTGTAAGCAGGTAATTTGCTTTTCCATCGTACCCGTTACTGTGGATGGAAAGGAAAATATCGGCATTGGCCGTGTTTGCCATAGCACTGATGGCCGAAAGAGCCAGATCATCAGCAGTAGTATTGGTGGTTCGCGAGATATAGGTTGTTGCATTTAGCTTTTTAAGGAGCGTCTGGAGGTAAAGACCTTTGGCCAGGTTGCCTTCCGATTCCCAGAAGTCGGTTTCAACCATATGCCTGTCGTCGCTGTCGTGACCGCCATGTCCGGGATTAATGAAGATTTTGTATCCGGTGAAATCATTTTTTTGTGCGTACAATAATGAGCTGATGCACAAAAGCACAAGGAGTATTTGTAGTTTTTTCATGATTTTCTTAGTTAACTTTCAGTTTCAATGAAAAAATTTCTCCTTTTGTTGTGTGAAATATCACCTGATCGCCGGTAGCCGAAACCTCGGGGTACATTTCTATTTGGTCGCTGGTGGAGGTTAAGTTGCTTTTTGTTTTGCCATCGGCTGAAACAGCAAGTATATCCGAACTTATGACTTCATGTCCATTGTCCTGATCGTTCATGCCAACCACCCAATTGTTGTTGATCCATTTCGGTGCATTGAGTTTCCCCAGATTGACCAATACGTTTCCTTCCAGATCAGCAATGTAGGTGCTTTTCCCGTTGTAATTGTACAGGATTTTTTGCCGGTTGGGCGAAAGAGATGCCCAGATGTAATTCCCATCACCATTTAGTGGCAGCATTTTTCGTGTGCCGTTCTGATAAAGAACAATCTTTAGATTTTCGTTGCTGATATAGATTTCAGACTGAGCAGATTTTAGCGTTTTTGTCCCGGAAATTTTACTCTTTTTGGGGCTATTGTCGATGGAATAAACCAGTTGATTATTGACGATCTGTGCAGTGGATACATTCCGTTTTTTCTTTTCGAGGACGACATTTTTTTTCTTCAGAATCCGGAATTCGTTTAGGTTTGAATATTTTTTCAGATCGTTGGTAATGTTCTCGCGGAAATAGACTTTTTCTCCGTCAGGAGAGAAAACCGGTTCATAGCCAGCTCCTTCAGCCTCTGATAATGATAGGGTTTTCTTCGTTTTTAGATCACGAACTTTAAGTCCTTTGTAGTTTTCGCTGGTAATCAGAATGCTGTTTCCATCCGGACTGAATTTTGGAAAGAAGAATTGACCTTCGGCTTGCGTCGTTAATTGTTTCTGCTCAATTACGCGAATCTCTTGTCCGATAGCAGTTGTCATACAACTAAATACGAGTAAAATTACGAGTAAATTTCTTTTCATAATTACAGGTTGGTAATTAGTTAACGTTTATAGTTGGTTGAAAACCCGACTAGTATGGTTTGTTGTACTTACAAATATGCATGTATTTTTTGTATTTCAAACAGCGATTCGCAAATTTGTAATACAAATTTTATAGCGGTGGTTGGAGGTGAATTAAAAAGAATTAACAAGGAGTCACAGCGACACGGAGAAGGTGTTTTAATTTTCGATGGCTTAGTTTGTATTGCCAGCGAGTATCCACTCCATTAATGATTCTTTGTACGGTTCTGAAACCGGAATTTTTTGCTCTCCAACATGAATAAGGTTCCCGTCGAGGTGGTCGATTCGCTGCAAATTAACAATGGCCGTTCTGTGGACCTTTAGAAAAGAAGATCCTTTTAGTCTTTCTTCCCAACTTTTTAAGGTTCCATGAACGACAATCTTTTTGTCTGTGCAGAATATCGTAACATAATCGCCACAGGTTTCAATGCTGTAAATTTCGGCAGGTGTAATCTGATAGATCCGTTTCCCTGATTTGATACTTATTTTCGAAGGTAATGGTGGTTGAATACGGGTGTTGAATTTTTCACGGGCTTTATTGATTGCTTTTGCAAAGCGCTCGAATGAAAAGGGTTTGAGTAAAAAGTCAACAACTTCCAGATCGAATCCGTCAACTGCATATTGAGGATAGGCTGTTGTGAAAATTACCAGCGGCGGATGAACCAATGATCGTAAAAAGCTTACTCCTGACATTTCGGGTAAGTTGATGTCCAGAAAAATCAAATCCACCGGATTTGAATCCAGGTAGACCTGTGCGGAAAAGGCATTGGCGAAAGTTCCACAGCATAGCAGGTCATTACATCTTGAAATATGATATTCAAGAATGGATTGTGCCGCAGGTTCGTCTTCGATGATAATACAGTTCATAAGCGAGTTTCAAGTTTGGAGTGCTAATTCCAGAAGTGTTGCCTTCTAAAGATCCCCTCCAGTGTAAGGATTAGGAGAGGCTTTTTAGTTTAATTTTCATAGTTAGTTTAAAAATGCCATTTTTCTCATCATATTCCAAAAAATGGCGATTTGGGTAAATCAAATGTAAGCGTTTTTCAACATTCTTAATGCCTATGCCACCACTCTCTTTCTTATCTGTTTTTTCGCGTGGTGCAATGCAGTTTTCGGTACTGAAAAGTAATTGTTCTCCATCAAATCCGATGTGTATCTTGATCGTCCCTGGATTCTTACCTATCCCATGTTTAAAGCAGTTTTCGGCTAATGGAAGAAGTAACAACGGCGATATATTTACGCTACAAAAGTCTCCTTCTGTGGTAAAATCGATTTGGGTAATTTCAGGGGTTACCCGTTCTTTTTGTAACCCTACATAGGTGCGAATGATCTCTATTTCTTTTTCGAGTGGAATCGTTTCACTGCCAACATCATAAAGAATATAGCGCAAGAAATCGGAGAGTTTTAGGATAACTTCCGGAGTGCGTTCATCTTTGTTTGATGCCATCGAATAAATGGTGTTCAGGTTGTTGAATAAAAAATGAGGATTGACCTGAGCTTTTAATGCTGAAAGTTCGTTGCGGGCCGAGTCACGATTGGCGATTAGCATCAGGGCATATTGCCAGATTAGAAATAATACGCTGGTGAAAATCAGGTATCCGGTCACGATTAGGCTTAGTTCCCAGACTTTGAAATAGGAAATGTAGAAAAGATTTGGAAACAGTTTGTCGATCAGCAAATCGAATATGGAAAAATTGAGTAGCGCTGTAAGAACGATTAATCCAACGGCATACAGCAGATATCGTCCAAAGTAGCTTTGGCTAAGAAATCGGGTAATCAGAACTTTAATGTTGAAATAAACTGCACTTATAATGGTAAGGTGAAAAACAACGACGTACAGGAAATTTTTTATAAAATATTCCACAAAAACAGCTACATCTTCTTTATTTCCGTTGGGGCTAATCCCTTCGACTATAAAATATCCCAGAGGAACAACAAACAAGATTGAAAGTGGTATCTTGATCCAAAGTTTTGCTTTTTTAACCAGCCAAATAAATGGAAGTGCCAGATATAGCAGGAGCACTAGGTTTACCAGTAAAATAAAATCCCATCCTACTTCAAAGCCTTGAATAACACTGTTTGATTCTACTCCCGGGTTTAAAATCGCATTCCAGAAGTTAAACGAAATGAACCAGAATAGAAGATGCAATGAGTTGATTAGTTGTTTTTTAAAATGAATGATCTTCATGGCAGTTTAGTTAATTCGGGTTAATTTAAGCATTGCAGGCTGGTCGTTCCAGTCAATAAATCTTTTTTCGTCGGCATAGCGTTCAATCATGTTGGTCTGCTCTTCGGGAGATGCAGTAAGTAAAAGTCTACCGGCATCGGGAACATAGCGGTATTTTATCCGGACACGCTTTTTTTCGATCATATCTTTCATGTATTCATGTCCCAGCCAGGAAACCATAAGTTGCTTATTCTGGATAGAAACTTTGGCCAGGGTATGCACCGTGAAATAGTTTTCCTTAGCCATCCGGCTGCTTTGGAGTGCTGCTGTTTCGCGTGGACTGAAATCAGCATACATCAGTCCTTTTATCTTGAATAAGTGCAGTTGAAACTGATATTTTGCGGTGTCTGATTGGGTTCCTGTAAGTCTTACTAGGTAGTAGTTTTGCGGACGAAAGACAGTGGAGTCTTTCCCTTGTTTGGTTTTCATTGTTTCTTTTGAAATATACCGATTGATTCTCCAGACCGAAGTGGTATCGGCGAATTCCCAATGACTACTGTTTTTGTCCTTTGCATCAGATTTGGACTGTATTGGATGTGCAGACCAGTTTCCTTCCAATTCAGGAGTAAGGATGACGTTCCTTTCAAGGTAAAAAGGGTTTAGAGAACAAATCATGCAGAAATCGGAACATCCGGTGATAAAAATGAGAATTCCGGAAATAATAATAAGCAATTTTCGATAGTTCATAATCCTTTGTTTTAGGTTTATGAATCGAAGATAAGGGGATTTAAACCGACCGGAATTTTTTTTCGATGAATACCCCCGCTTTTTCGATGGGTTACTAGTTTTCTGTTTTTTCTTACATTTGAACTGTTTGAAAATTTGATCCGATGAAGTTTAAAATAATACTATCCATACTGTTGGTGTTCCTGCTGATGAGTTTTACTTCCGAGAATAAATTGGACAGAAAGGCTCGTCGAATTCATAGAAAATGTTTAACCGTGGATACCCATTGTGATACTCCGATGAATATGATTAAGCCGGGGTTCTCGATTCGCGATGAACATCAGGCACCGAAAAGCAGGGTCGACTTGCCCCGCATGAAAAAGGGCGGACTGGATGCCATGTTCTTTGCGGTCTTTACCGGACAAAAGCCACGAACGGAAAAGAATTATCAGCAAACCTATCGATTGGCCAATCAGATGCTGGACTCTATTCATAGTGCGCTAAAAAGGAACAGTGATTTGGCCACTTTAGCTTTACGAGCTGAGGATTTGCCCCGAATTGAAAAAACAGGGAAGCGTGCCATTTACATTGGGATGGAAAATGGATTTCCTTTAGCTAAAGATTTGTCGCGTGTTGAGGAATTTTACAAAAAAGGAGTACGTTATATCACACTTTGCCATTCGTACCACAACGATATCTGTGATTCTTCGAGTGATAGTAAACCAGCAGAACATAACGGACTTAGTGATTTTGGGAAGCAGGTTGTTGCAGAGATGAACCGTTTAGGAATAATGGTGGATGTATCACATGCCTCGGACAAAACCTTTTTTGATGTATTGCAGGTGAGCAAAGCTCCGATTATTGCCTCTCATAGCTCGGTGCGTGCAATTGCCAGTCATAACCGAAATATGTCGGATGAAATGATCAAAAAGCTTGCTGCCCGAGGCGGAGTAATACAGATTTGTTTGTTGGACGAGTATCTTAAAAATCCGGATACGACTGCGGTGAAATTTCATCGGATGAAACAATTACACCAGAGATACCGTGAGTCGGATAAAATGACCGAAGCGGAGAAGGAGGCTTTGTCTAAAGAGTGGGAAGAAGTAGACGCAATGGATCAGGATAAGTTGCCGGGTATTAAAGATCTGGTAGATCATATCGACTATGTAAAGAATCTGATTGGTGTAGATTATGTGGGTATCGGTAGCGATTTTGATGGCGGAGGCGGATTGCGCGATTGTGCTGATGTTAGCCAGTTCCCTGACATTACAAAAGAATTACTTCGGCGCGGATATTCCCAAAAAGAAATTCGGAAAATCTGGGGAGGTAATTTGTTGAGGGTATTTCGTGAGGTGGAGGCCTGTGCTCAAAAAGAAGATTAGCTGATTTTGTTGAAATAGAATGCATTCGTGTTGTTTCGCTATAAATTGTATTTTTGCATGGTGAAAAAGCTGTTGAAAATATCGGTACTGTCTATTGTTGTCCTGCTGTATTGCTTTGTGCTAGGCAATTACAGTGGTGTGACTGCTGGTCGTGCAACCGTATCTTCAACGTCTGCGGATGAACAGATTGAAGCTTCTTCAATTTCTTCCAACTTGTATGGTCATACCGAACAAACGGAAATTCTGGGTACAAACAGCAGTCTGATTCGTCCGGCCGTAAAAAAAACGTTCAACCATTTCTCTGTTTTCTCGATTACAGCCACCGAGTTGCTTTTTACTCCGTGTTTATTATACCTTAACTTTTCGAAACGAATTGATATAGGTCTGCCAAAACCAGATCTGATCTTTCCATTCCATTACTTCTGGTGATCCATTTTTGAACTCAAGATTGTTTTAGTTTTATTCTTTTGGGCTGGCGGTTCTGCTATGCCGTAAAGAATCATGTATTTACGTTTAAAAGTTTATAAAATGGATTCAGTTACAATAGTGATCGGAGCAACACTTGTGCTCCTTGGTGTGGTGTTCTATGCGTTGAGTGTCAATTCAAAAAAGAAAAAAGAAAGACAGATTTTACAGGTTCTTGCCGGGGTTACAGGTAACGATGATTGTAAAATTTCGCAGTACGATATTTTGAATCATGCCGTAATTGGTTTTGATGAATTTTCAAATTCGGTTCTGGTAAGCCGGAACGTTGCCGGAGAGGAATCTTCACAGATCATTAATCTGGCTGAAATTCAACGATGCCGGGTGTCTGAATTAAGCCGGTCGTTTAGTACGAAAGAGGGTACTATTAAGGCGTTCGACCGGATTGATCTGGTATTTGTCAATAAGGATAAAAACAAACCGGATGTTTCGGTGGAGTTTTACAATGCGGCGATCGACCGGCTTACTTTAGCCGGGGAGCTACAGTTAGCTGCGAAGTGGTGTGCGATGGTAACCGATAAAATAGCATTGTTCTAAATGAGTTCGTAAAAATTGTCTTACCAATTTCATTAAGAAGCTGTTCAAAAGGTACAGAGCACTTGTTGAATGCAAAGGTGCGAAGTCTTGGAATGGTTAATATTACTCAAATTCCAATGTTTTCGTGTCTTTTCGTTAGGTCTTTTACTTTTTGGATAGCTTCTTTGTTTTTGGTATGACCAATAAGCCCAGTAAATCACTGAAAATATTCTGAAGATTAAGCTTATCCCTTTTCTTAATGGAGTTTCGGTACATGTTCGTAATCGAATTCGGTCGAGAGTCTGGGTTTTTACTGATAAAAGTCATGTTTTTGACTTGCTAAACCTTTGTTTTGGAAAATTTTATTTTAAATAGTTGAAAGTCAGGAGTTGAATAATGTTATCTAAGGGTTAAAAACTGTCTGTAAAATTCTTCTAACTCCTTTAAAAGCACTAATTTTGCACCCTGATTTAATTAACAGTTACATTATGGCAGAGAAATATAACAAACTTTTTGAAGAGTTTCCTCCTGTCAGTACACAGCAGTGGATGGATAAAGTTACTGCTGACCTGAAAGGTGCTGACTTCAATAGGAGGTTGGTGTGGAAAACAAATGAGGGGATCGAGGTACAGCCTTTCTACAGAGATGAAGATCTGGAAAAGTTAGCTTACCTGAACAGTCTTCCCGGAGAATTCCCCTTTGTACGTGGGACGAAAAAAGACAACAACGAATGGTTAGTTCGTCAAAACATTCAAGTAAAAGATTTTGCTGAAGCCAACAAAAAAGCCCTTGACTATTTAATGAAAGGTGTTGATTCGTTGGCTTTCGTATTTTCAGGATGCGGTGAATTGTCTGTTGCTGATTTGTCGGTATTATTGAAGGACATTTGTCTGGAAGCAGTTGAGGTGAATTTTGTGGGCTGTTGCTCATTGAAAGTTACTGAAGCTTTTGTAGCTTTTGTAAAACAAGGCAAATTAGATCCTAAGAAAATCCGTGCTTCGGTTGAATTTGATCCGTTTGGAAAATTTGCTTTAACCGGAAAATTCTCGAAAGGTCAGGATCATGTAGTTGAAAATGCAATCAAATTGATTAACACAACTGCCGAACTGACTAAATTCAAAACAATTGCCGTGAATGGCAAAAACTTCGGCAACGCTGGATCTTCTATTGTTCAGGAGTTAGCTTACTCATTGGCTCTGGGTGCTGAATACCTGACGGTCTTAACTGAAAAAGGTTTAGACGTTGATGCTGTTGCTAAAAAAATGAAATTCAACTTGTCGATCAGTGCAAACTATTTCCTTGAAATAGCTAAACTGCGTGCTGCTCGTCTGTTGTGGGCTCAGATTGTAAAAGCTTACGATCCAAAATGTGAATGTGCATGTAAAATGACTGTCCATTCAGAAACCGGAAGCTGGAACAAAACTGTTTACGATGCCTACGTGAATATGCTTCGCACACAAACAGAAGCCATGAGTGCTGCTTTGGGTGGTGCCGATTCAATTACTGTTCTTCCTTTCGATGCTATTTATGAAGAATCAACTGATTTTTCAGATCGTATCGCCCGTAACCAACAGTTGTTGTTGAAGGAAGAATCAAACTTCGCTAAAATTGCCGATCCGGGTGCTGGTTCTTACTATATCGAAGAACTGACTGCTTCTATTGCTGATCAGACCTGGAAACTATTCCTTGAAGTACAGGAAAAAGGTGGTTTCCTTGCTGCTCTTCGTGCCGGATTTATTCAGGGCGAAATCAAAAAAATGGCAGCCAAACGCGATAACAATATTGCTACCCGTCGTGAAAACCTGCTTGGAACCAACCAATTCCCTAATTTCACTGAAAAACTTGACGGTGCATTGTGTGCTTCTGTTTTTGCTCCTGCTGATTTGACTGCTGAAGGTGCTGAAATCGAAACCCTGAAAGCTTACCGTGGTGCTCAGGCTTTTGAAGCTCTTCGCTACAAAACTGATGTTTATGCAAAAACAAACAAACGTCCGTTAGCCTTTATGTTGACGATTGGTAATCTGTCAATGCGTAAAGCCCGTGCTCAGTTTGCCTGCAACTTCTTTGCTGTAGCTGGTTTCGATGTTCTTGATAACAACGGTTTCAAAACTGTTGAAGAAGGATGGAAAGCTGCTCAGAAAGCTGGTGCTCAAATCGTGGTTATTTGTAGCTCGGATGACGAATATGCTGAATTGGCTCCTGCTGCCTTCGAAGCTATTGGCGGAAAAGCCATCTTCGTAGTTGCCGGTGCTCCTACTTGTGCCGATGATCTGAAAGCTAAAGGAATCGCTAATTTCATCAGCGTGAAAAGCAATTTGCTCGCTGAATTATCTTCATACCAAAATCAACTTTTAAAATAAACACAGCGACACAGCGACACAGCGATGAATTCAGAATTGACATATAATGGTTTGGGAACTAAGATTATCGATGCAGCCATGCAGGTTCATCGGGAATTAGGACCAGGATTGTTAGAGTCGGTTTATGAGGTTTGTCTGATTGAAGAGTTAAGAAACAGAGGTCTTGAAGTTCGAAGTCAAGTTCGATTACCTATCGTTTACAAAGGGAAAGAATTAAATAGAGAATTCGTTATTGATCTTTTAGTTGAAAATAAAATTGTAATTGAATTGAAAGCTGTTGAGGATTTGATGCCTGTTCACGAAGTTCAACTGGTAACCTACTTGAAGCTTTCTGGAATGAAATTAGGATATTTAATCAACTTTAATGTTTCACTTCTAAAGTTTGGCATCCGTCGAAGAATTAACGGAGAAATAGATTAATCTCTGAGGCACAACGTATCACCGAAAGAAAAAATAAACACGGCGACACAGTGGCACAGCGAAAAATTATAATGGTATTTGTTTTTTGATTTAACATTCAATTATCTCCGTGATACCGTGTCACCGTGTTTTAAAAATAATACGTATGAGACCAAATTTTAAAGACATAAACATCAAAGCAGCCGCCACTCAGCCAAATACGGCTCAGTGGAATGCTGATAATAAAATTGAAAAGAACTGGATCACTCCGGAGCAGATTCCGGTGAAACCAGTTTACACCAAAGAGGACCTGGAAGGAATGGAACACCTGCATTATGCAGCTGGTGTTGCTCCTTACCTGCGTGGACCTTATTCGGTGATGTATGCGATGCAACCATGGACGGTTCGTCAGTATGCAGGATTCTCAACAGCCGAAGAGTCAAATGCATTCTATCGTCGTAACCTTGCTGCTGGTCAGAAAGGTCTTTCGGTAGCATTCGACTTAGCTACTCACCGCGGATACGACTCCGATCACCCTCGTGTGGTTGGTGACGTTGGTAAAGCTGGTGTGGCTATCGACTCAATCCTGGATATGAAGATCTTGTTCGACCAGATTCCATTGGATAAAATGTCGGTTTCAATGACCATGAATGGTGCAGTACTTCCGATATTGGCCTTCTACATTGTAACTGCTTTGGAACAAGGTGCTACTTTAGATCAACTGGCAGGTACTATCCAAAACGATATCCTGAAAGAATTTATGGTGCGTAATACTTACATCTATCCACCAGAATTCTCAATGAAAATTATTGCCGACATTTTCGAGTTTACTTCTCAGAAAATGCCAAAATTCAACTCGATTTCTATCTCGGGTTACCACATGCAGGAAGCTGGTGCTACTGCCGACATCGAAATGGCATACACCCTGGCTGATGGTTTGGAATATCTTCGCACCGGTGTGAAAGCAGGTATCGATATCGATGCTTTTGCTCCACGTTTATCGTTCTTCTGGGCTGTAGGGATGAACCACTTCATGGAAATCGCTAAAATGCGTGCTGCCCGTATGATTTGGGCTAAATTGGTTAAACAGTTCAACCCGAAAAACCCAAAATCAATGGCATTGCGTACGCACTGTCAGACTTCAGGTTGGTCGTTAACCGAACAAGATCCATTTAACAACGTTGGCCGTACAGCTATCGAAGCTATGGCTGCTGCTTTGGGTCACACTCAATCCTTGCACACCAACGCTTTGGACGAAGCTATCGCTTTGCCAACCGACTTCTCAGCACGTATTGCCCGTAATACTCAGTTGTACATTCAGCAGGAAACTGAAATCTGTCGTGCGGTTGACCCATGGGCAGGTTCATTCTACATTGAATCATTGACCAAAGAGCTTTATGAAAAAGCATGGGCTTTGATTGAAGAAGTTGAAAAACTGGGTGGTATGTCAAAAGCTGTTGAAACCGGAGTTCCAAAAATGCGCATCGAAGAAGCTGCAGCCCGCACACAGGGTCGTATCGACAGCGGTACTCAGGGAATTATCGGTGTAAACAAATACCGTTTGGAAAAAGAAGATCCAATTGATATCCTGGAAATTGACAATACCGCTGTTCGTTTGTCGCAAATCGAACGTTTGAATAAACTTCGCGCTGAACGTAATGAAGCCGAATGTCAGGCAGCTCTGGAAGCTATCAGCAAATGCGTTGAAACCGGTAAAGGAAACTTATTGGAATTAGCAGTTGTTGCAGCTCAGAAACGCGCTTCTTTGGGCGAAATTTCTTACGCATGTGAAAAACATGTTGGACGTTATAAAGCAGTAATCAGAACTATTTCAGGCGTGTATTCAGCAGAAAGCAAGAACGATTCCACCTTCAAGGAAGCTCAGGAATTAGCCACTAAATTTGCCAAATTAGAAGGTCGTCAACCTCGTATCATGATCGCTAAAATGGGTCAGGACGGACACGACCGCGGTGCAAAAGTAGTTGCAACAGGTTATGCCGACTTAGGTTTCGACGTGGATATGGGACCATTGTTCCAGACTCCGGAAGAAGCCGCCAAACAAGCCGTTGAAAACGACGTGCATGTAATGGGGGTATCGTCGTTGGCTGCTGGTCACAAGACCTTAGTTCCGTCTGTAATCGCTGAATTGAAGAAACTGGGTCGCGAAGACATCATGGTGATTGCCGGTGGTGTTATTCCTGCTCAGGATTATCAATATCTGTACGATGCAGGTGTAGTTGCTATCTTTGGTCCTGGTACCAACGTTGCTGCTGCCGGAAAGAAAATCCTTGAAATCTTACTGGCTGCTCACGAAGAATAAGAACACTGTTTATTCAGCAGGTGACTTCGAGTCACCCGCTGAATTGCAAAAATACAAAAGCCGCTTTCCTGAATGGGGAAGCGGCTTTTTTGATGGATTTGAAGAATGCCCTTATTCATTTAATATTTTCAAATCAAGCCCGATTCTAAGTACTGAAATGAGAACACATTTTAAATGATGAAAATTAATAACTGTTTGATTTCGAGCATTCTGATTGAAATAAAAATTGCACAATCTTTTAGCACCTCTACTTGGTGATGAGGCTTGGAAATGTAATGAATACTTAAAGTCTCCTAACGAAATAGATACTGATGGGGTATTCAAATCTTTGATTGAATTAGCAATTGCTGAAACGATAAATGAATTTTTAAGTTTATCCGTAATGCCTTTAGTTTCAATAGATGTTTGTTCAAATGAATCTTGGTTTAAAACTGTAATTAGTTCCTGATAACTTCCAAATAAGCATTTCAAAGGTGATAAATGCCTGATCCAATTAACTTCATCAAAGCTGACTTCCATGTTTCTTATTATGACGGATGTTGTTAATTCAACAATCTTTTGATGGGCAACTTTTATGTTTTCAATCTTCCTAAGATTAATTAGTTTGTTGTGCATCAGAAATAAACAAATGATCTGGATAAAATAATTTGGCTCTTCTGGAGTGTCTTTCAGTATTAAATCTTTTTCTATGTAGTTTTTGATGCTTGAGTAGTTCAAAAAATGATATGGTCTTGTAGAATAAAATTTATCAATATATCCGTTAAAATCGACACCCGTTCCATATTTGTGCGCAAATAGTTTTCTAATATTTTCTATATCACAGACAAAGATAATTTTGTCAAATCCAAATTTGTTGTCCTTGACATCCTCGCTATTTGGATAATAATTCACATGATCAAAGTGAGCACTAAAAACATTAAATAAACGGAAGATGTGTTCGGGATCAAGACGATCCAAATCATCGATAATCAGTACCCTTTTTAGAGGCTCGTTAGGATCATTTAATTTCCCAATTTCCTCTAGTTTATCTGCAATGAATTGTGAAATATGGTCGTATTCAAGCAAGAAGTTTTCTTGTGTTTCATGTTGAAACTCAAACAATATTTTTAAATCCTGGTCTTCATTAATTTCCTTTTTCCCTTTTCGAAAGGCATCAATTAGCTTGCTGAAATTTTCTATCCCATCGACGGTACTTTGGATTTTAGGAATCAATTTCAATAAGTTTTGAAGAATAAGGAACTTATTCTGTCCAACGAAAAAACTAGCGTATTCAAGCTTTGTGAAATCGAATTCATTCTCAATTTTAAATCCGTTGTTATGAATTAATTGCAGAAGGATGTCATACTTTATCAGCTTGAAAATATCTTCATTTGAGAGAAGTGAATAATTTACCGGATGCAAGAAAACGGGAAGATATTTGGACTCTCGATTTTTGAAAAATTTATTCAGGAAGTAAGATTTGCCTATACCAAAAGGGCCAGAAAAAATGATGCGATTGTTGGTTTCTGGAGATAGAAAATCATCGAAATCTATTTCAATTGAATCAATTGGTATTACCAAAGGTTTATCGTCAGCCATTTTTGTTTTAAAGTTACAAAATCATTATGCTGTATTGGGTGATTGTTGATAAAAATTGGGAAAGTGCCGCATTGTATCCGCCTTCTGCCTTCGATACGCCCAGCCACACTATTGTTGGGTTTAAGGTTTTCCTCAGGGCTACTCAGGCAGCGGCTTTCGGCTGGCTCAATCCATCGGCTATTGGCGGCAAACGTTCTTAAGTGCGCCGATTCCTGAGCCCGTAGCAGTCGAAGGGAGCAGTGTGTTTCCTGAGTAGCGTAGCATATCTAAGGAAATCAGTCGAAGGGAGCATTCTTTATTGATTTGCCCATAAAGTATATCGTATTCCCAAAGAGGCTTGTTGAATTTTCAGAGTCCAGATTGGTGCATCTCCTTTCTGAATGTTATGGATGCCGTAATAATAAGATCCTTCAATTGCCAGCCTTTCGTTAAGGTTGTAGATTAGTTCAGCTTTTGGGCCAAAATCAATTTTTTTGATGTTAATGTCATCTGATTTTTCATCTACGGTATGTATTGTTTCATCTAATGTTATCACACTTTTATATCTTTCGCTGCTTGAAAAAGAGTAAGATGTCTGGAATCCTGCATTGATGATCAGTTTTTTAAATCTTAAACCATAGAAAACAGGAAGGCTTAAGTAAGAAATGTGCCTGTAAGAAATAAATGTCATCTGGTCGTTCTTATTTCCACCCCATTGGGTATAGTCATAATTTGTTTTGAACGTCTCTTTCCCTTCAATTTGAGAGGCTAATAACTCAAAACTCAATGAAGATTTTTTATCCAATTGAAAACTGTAGAAGAAGCCTGCCTGTTCGGATGGACCAAATTGAGTGGTTTGTGTTGCATTCTCCGGGTTCATCGAATTCGTAATTTTGGAGAGTCCTCCATTACCTTTTATTCCGAATTGTTGCTGTCCTAAAGTGATGAGGTTTAGTGTCACAAGAATTAATAAAAAGAATGATCTTTTGATGTACATGGTGATTGGTTTTGTAAGGACTAAATTACAAAATAATTCTTCTGATTGCTCCCGCTTTCTTCCTTCGATATGCCCAACTACACCATTGTTGCGTGAAGGGATGCCGAAACAAGTTCGGCATGACGCTCTGAATAGCAATAATCTATGATAAAGGAGTCATCCTGAACTTGTTTCCGGATCTTTCAGCACACCTCAATCTTCATTGTTTTATCTTTTTTTGTTGTCCAACGGCATTTTGTTGTATTGCGCTCAGGCAGAAGCTTTTAATTGAGATCCCGATTTTCATCGGGATGACGCTTCGAGGAAGGAAAAACGGTAATTAGAAGGTCATCTCTGTCATCCTGAAATAAGTTCAGGATGACAGAGATCTGTTAGCACTCCTATAATCTTATTTTATCTTCCACGGGCGATTACCAACAGTCCGTCAACTTTCACATACCAGTCTGTTGCTAAATCAATCATTTTTGGGTTATTCTCTTTGATCAAATTGATTTTCCAGTCTCGGTGCCAGTTCTTTAGTTGTTTCTCTCGTTGAATACATTCGTCGAACCCTTCAATTATCTCGAAATATACTAAATCAACAAGATTGTATCTTTTTGAAAATGCAGAACCATTTCCTGTTTTATGCACCAATACCCTACGTTTAATGGCATTAGTCATACCAATGTAAAAAGTAGTTCTGTTTTTATTCGACATGATATAGACAAAGCCTTTTCGCATGTGGCGCAAGAATTTTTACTAATTTAAGCAAAATGTTAGTGATTTGCGAAGGGATGCCGAAACAAGTTCGGCATGACGCTCTGAATAGCAATAACCCATGATAAAGGAGTCATCCTGAACTTGTTTCAGGATCTGTCAGCACATTCTGGGTTTTACAAAATGAAGCTTCATATCCGCCTTCTGTCTTCGATACGCCCAATCATGCCATAGCTGTTTTTAAGTTTTCTCTGGTCTACTCAGGCAGCAGCTTTCGGCTGGCTCAATCCATCGGCTATTGGCGGCAAACGTTCTTAAGTGCGCCGCTCCCTGAACGCGTAGCAGTCGAAGGGAGCGTGTGTTTCCAGGGTAGCGTATAGAAGGAACGCAGTCGAAGGGAGCATCTTAGAATCCTTGACTCCGTTCGCTAAAGCGGAACGGCAAAGGATAGTGCATTGAGCAAGATGATGGGTTTCTTATGTCCATAAAAAAAGGCGGGTTGCCCCGCCTCTTTTCAGAATTTTTTGAAATTTATTTTACAATTTCGACTTTAATATCGTCGAGGAAGATTCTGTTCTTACCAACTCCAACACCTGTAAGGGCGTAGTCTCTACCCAGGAATTTAACTTGGGTTTCGGCAGTTGCTCCGGTAATTAAGAATGTCCGTTCTGTTGCACTGTTTTTCCAGATTTCGGTGCAATTAGGATCTGTAGTATAGTTGGGCCAGTTGTCAATTGTAAACTGACTGGTACTTACGGTTCCCGGTCCAATAACGCTTACCACGAGAATATTGTCATCTTTGGTTCCTGTAGCAGTCATGTATGGAACAGCCTTAAATTTAACCTGAACGTTTTTGGTTCCTACAATGCCAACGAATTTTGGAGAAATTAAATCACCGCCATAACTAGTTAATCCGATTTTTACGAATCCCGGACGAGCATACAGAGCATAGTTTTTATATGCAGGGTTCACTGTTGTGGTCCAACCTTTATTTTTTTCTGCATCAGTCCATGATTCGTAACGTGTTTCTCCGGTTGTTGTATAGAATACAGCATTTCCATAAGTTAACCAGTTAAAATCCTCCTGAATGATAACTGATCCCGGAGCCTGGTTGATTGTTACGGTTGCTTTGATGTTCGGATAGTCGACTGCAGTTAGTGTAGCAATGGTTGAACGCAATGCCCCGTCATTGTTTCCCGCTTTCAGGGTTAATTGAGTTGTTGAAACAGCTGCTTCAGTTAACCAGCTAGCATCGCTTAAGGTGTATTTCCACGTAACATTTGATTTAATATTCAGAACAGCGTTTCCGCCGGCAGCAGGAATTGTGACTCCAGTGGCTTCATTAATGGTGATGTATGGAACATTGGCTTCCTGAGTAACAGCAAACAAAACAGGCTGTTCTTCTCCATCCACCACAATTGCAAAGTTCATGGTACGTGGCACGAATGTAGCGTTTTCCGTAACAATCATGCTAAAGATTCCGTCATCATCACCTTCGGCAGGGAAGGCTCTGGCCCAAGTGTCGGTCGTTTGTGCAACGATTTTCCATGGACGATTAGAACGAACAGTAAAGCTTTGGGTTTTGGCAGCTTTTGTAACAGCCAGTCCTGTTGGATTTCCCTCGATCATGAACGATGCCGTTGCTGAACCTTCGTCGGAATTATCTTCACAAGCGAAGAAAATACTGGCTGAGATTAAACACAACATCATGAAGATTATCTTGGTATTCTTCAACTTGAAGAAACTATTTGTTTTCATAGTTGTAATATTTGGGATTAGTTGTTATTTACCTGTGGCAATTGCCTGTTTACTCCACCATACCGGGGTTTTCATATTGTTCTCGCCGCCCATGCGATCCAGTGCAAGCTTGGCATTCTCGCCATTGGTTGCCATGGTCGTATTTGGATAAGCAAAACGTGTTGGCAGGATATAATCGTTGTAAATAGCGCCTTTCCCTATGGTTAATACAGGATATCCTGTTCTGCGATATTCATGATAAGCTTCCATACCAATCCAGAATAGAGCCAAATATTTCTGGTTTCCAATGATTTCTTTCTTATTTGTGGCAAGATCCCATGAGCCAAGACTTGAGGCCAGATAGGTTGTAATGTCGGCATCGGTAATGGTTACCGGTATTTCACTGAGAGCACCCAGTGGAGCCCATTTTTTCATAGATGCAGTTACGGCAGCAGTATAGTATGCTTTTGCAGCGGTTTCTCCTCCGGTGATATATCCGTTAAGGGCAGCTTCAGCAAGGATAAACTGAACTTCAGCATAATCCATAAAACAACCAGGGGCAGCAGGACGACAGAATACTTTGTAATTCAACCAGGAAGTTCCAAGATCAACTTTACTTTGTTCTTCAACCGTACAACCTGCAACTGTACCAATCCAGATGTTTTTAGGATTCGTTACTGTGTTTATGTTTTTCTTTCCAATGATTGGCAAACGAGGGTCTACATAGGTTTGAACATCGTTTGTAGTAACCACAGTCATCTTGAGCAATTGCTGTGTTAACTTACGACCAGAGCTGGAAAAATCACCTTCATTAGTAATAGCGAACTCATTACGATATGGGTCTGTGCCTGTGAAAATTACAGTTGCATTATCGTCATTGGAAGCGAAAATTGGATAGTTCGTTGGGTTATTTACGATCTCGGCTATTTTTGCTCCGGCATTCATTTCGCTACGTCCACTTACCCGGCAAAGCAAACGCAAATAGAGTGAATTGTTGAATTTACGCCACTTTGCCATTGATCCGGCATACATTCCATCGAGTGTCGGTTTTAAAAATGTAGGGTTGGTAGCATAAATCGTATTTGCAGCTTCGAGTTCGGCAAACATTTGCTGATATACTTCTTTTTGCGAGTCAAATTTTGGTTTTGTTGTTCCATTCGGATTCCGTGCCTGAAAAGCTTCTGAATAAGGAATGTCGCCGTAGATGTCGGTTAAATTCGACATGTAAAGGACTTTTAGCGTTAGCGCAATAGCTTCCATAGAGTGATCTCCTTGTTTAACAGCCAGATCGTACATGTGTACATCGTTGTTGGCATAACGGGCATAAAGATTCCATAAGTCTTGCCAGTTACCATCAGAAATAAAATAACGATGTTCCTGACGGGTTGTACCACCGGTGAAGGCTGTAAATTGAATCAGCTCATTGTTCCAGAACCAGGTGTAGTTTAACCAGACATTGGCTCCATTGTACAGAAGTGGTTCAAACATACTACTGGCCGGAACAGTTCCAACAGTTATTGTGTTCGGGTTTGTATTTGTTTCCTCAAAATCGGATGTGCATGCCGCCATAAATAAGGCAATAAGGCCGCAGACAACTATTTTATTTAGCATTTTCATATTCCGGATTTATTTAGAATGAAAGTTTAAGATTAACGCCATAAGACCGGGTCATTGGGAATGCCATGGCCTCAATACCTTTATAGATCTGATTTCCGTTCAACATACCGGTTTCCGGATCATATTGAGGAAAGTTTGTAATGCAGAATACGTTGGTGGCAAACATGCCAAAGCTTGCATCTTGAAGTCCTCTAATCTGTCGACAAACTTTTGGCGGTACTTTGTAGTCGAGTCTAAGTTCAGTCAGCTTAAGATAGGACGTGCTGAATGTATTTTCTTCGGTATTGTCACGGTTCCATACTTTGCTGTTGTAGTAGGTCTGAATATTTCCGGTAATGTTATTGTTTTTGGTATAGGTCAATGAACCATCGCTGGCTGTTACCGCATTAACTCCATCAACAACTAAACCGTCGTATCGGCCAAGAAGAGAGTTCTTTAACTTTCCCTGATAAGAAAGACTGAAGTTGGTCACCGAATAACAGTTTCCTCCCAGCTGTCCGGAGAATGAAGCCGATAAAGAGAAATTTTTATAAGTAAAAGTATGGGTCATACCTGCTCTCCAGTCCGGGTTTACTTTTCCGATTCTTCGGTTTGGAGAGTTGTCAAGAATTGGATAACCGCTGGCATCAATGAGTTTCATTCCTGAACAGTCAACCTGTTTACCGTTAGCATCGGTGTACGTTGATCCTTCTGGTGCCCGCTGATAACCACGACCATAAATCTGGTTCATTTCTTGTCCTAAGTATGAATAAATGAACGTACGGCTACCAACTGTTGTTCCCAGGTCAGTTTGGTAGGGGTCTTTGGGATCCCATCCTTTCTGAAGACTGATGAGTTTATTCTTGTTCATCGACCATGTTGTGCTGATTGCCCAGTTGAAATCTTTGGTTTTTATAGGAACAAAACGGGCGGATACTTCAATACCTTTATTTTGAATCTCCCCGGCATTGATTTTCATAGCTGTAGCTCCAGTTATTTGATCAAGTTTTATCGGAATGATTTGGTCTGTTGAACTTGATTTATATACGGTTACATCTAATGAGATGCGATTGTTCAGAAGTTTAGTTTCTAAACCAGCCTCCCAGCTTTCTATGTTTTCAGGCTTAATCATTGGATTCATAATTATTCCGGGGAGAGCAAATCCTCCGGAAAAAGAAGTCGAAGCGTAATATTGATCCAACTGATAAGGATTGGTGTCGTTACCTACATTTGCCCATGAAAGACGAAGTTTCATAAAATCGATCCATGAAGCATAGCTTTTGAAATCCAAAACTTTGTCTAATAATACACTTGCTGCAACTGATGGGTAGAAATAAGACCAGTTACTCTTAGCTAGTGTACTTGACCAGTCATTACGGCTGGTTACATCCACAAAGTATTTGTCTTCCCAGCTTAATGAAGCTACGCCATACAAACTGTTGATGGATTTTTTGTTCCGAAAATTGTATGGATCTGGAAATACTCCGGTAGGAAGGTTGGTGGTGTTATAAACACCTTCCAAACCTAACTGGGATAAGGTGATTTTAGCTTGGTAATATTCTTGGATCATGTTATTACCTCCAACAGAAAGAGTAAATCCTAACTTGTCTCCAACAAATTTATTGTTGGTGTAGCGAAGCAGGAAGTCGTTGTTGAACTCAAAATTCCGAACCGTCTGTTCGCGATAGAGCCCAAGGGGTGAGTCTGTAGTGTAATACGGTTTGCGCTGGGTGCGGAATTCGTCATCCCAGTCAAGTCCTGAACGTAAATCAAGAGTAAGTCCTTTCGAAAGATTGATTGATAAACCAACATTACCAAAAACGCGGTCTTTGTCCTGAGTGTTTATTTCCTGATAAAGTGTACGGTATGGGTTATACGAGCTTGAAGATGGGAATACCAAACTTTGTCCGTTTGTACCCTGAGTATTTGCCCAGTTGGTATAATTAAAACGACCGGTGTTGTATTCTGTCTTCCAGTCATTAATGCTACTGGAGTTATATCCCCAAACGAGTGCGTACATTGCACTGGTTTCGTCGTATCCGGTAATAGGCATATTGTCGCTACCTTTGTGTAAATAGTTTACCTTGGCGTTTACCTTGATGTATTTATTGATTTCAGAGTTATACGAAAGCGAAAGGCTCTGTTTATTGTATCCGGTATTTGGTAAAATCCAGTCGTTACGAGTATCTGTATACGAAAGTCTGGTGCTTGTTCCTGCGCCATTTCCTCCATCAATCGTAACGGTATTGTTGTAAGTTACCCCAGTCTGGAATAATCCTTTGTACCAGTCATCCTGATAAACCCAGGGTAATTTTGTGTATTCGTTAGTATCCCAGTTTTTAGATGCATATTGATAGCGAAGTTTGCTGGCATCGAATTTTTCACCGAAAGCATAGCGTGAAATGTTTCTGGCCGTGGCAACACCGTCGGAAGCCATGCTTGAAGTCAGAGGCCAAAAACAATATTCGTTAAGGCCATTGTCTGATCCTGAACCATATTCGGACTGAAAATCAGGCCAGTAACCAGCTTGTTCTACAACTACGGAAGAGTTAACTGATACCCCAATCCCTTTGTCTTTGCGACCAGATTTGGTGGTGATAACAATAGCTCCATTGGCAGCTCTTGATCCATAAAGTGCTGTTGCCGAAGGTCCTTTTAGAACGGATACCGATTCGATATCGTCAGGGTTGATGTCACTGGCAGCATTTCCAAAGTCAACAGGAGAGTCGCCTGATGCATAGTTACTTGAAGAAACGGTAGCAGTCATTCCTGAAGTAACAGGAACACCGTCGATAACGAATAAAGCTTCGTTATTTCCGTAGTTTAATGATTTGTCACCACGAAGGGTAACTCGTTTTGATCCAGTTGGGCCTGAGCTTGCCTGGTCGAATGTTAACCCGGCAACTTTACCCGACAGATTTGAAAGCCAGTTTCCGGCAACGGATTTGGTGATGGTTTCATTATCAACCTTTCCTACGGAATATCCCAGTGACTTTTCAGCGCGTGAGATACCTAAAGCGGTTACTACAACACCTTCCAACTGAACATCGTCTTCTTGTAAGACTACATTAATTACTGATTGGTTTTTTACAGGAACTTCCTGTTTAATAAAACCCATGAATTGGACAATCAATATCGGATTTTCGCCCGAAACCTTGATCGAATATTCACCTTTAGCATCTGTTGTAGTTGCAACAGTAGTTCCTTTTTGTAAAACAGTAGCTCCAGTTAATGGGGTCTGAGCTCCTGCTTCCAAAACGGTTCCTTTAACCTGCTTAATCTGTGCCATCATTGGTATGGAAACCAATAGCAGCAAGAATGTGGCAAAAAAAACTTTTAGATTTGGTTTTAATTTCATAAGGAAATGGTTTTAATATTTATAGCTAGTCATCTTATTTATTATCGTTAGCCTATTTCGAGGAACAGGTCAATTCTTTAGGTCTGGTCATCGCTTCCGTGTAAACATTTCCAAAACGGTCGGTAACCGTGATATCGAGTGTCGAGCTCGCGCTTGATGCGGTGACTTTAAACATATGGGTAGTGCTGAGGGTCGCAAAATCGTCGGTTGGAACAGCTCCAACATTTAAGCGTTTGGCCTCATAGGAAATAATGTGTAATGGATCGTATGCAGATACTCTTGTTACGGTTAGTGATTTTCCGGCTTCCTTAACTTCTACTTTCCAACTGGGATCATAGTTCCATACGTTAATGAGTACTTCATTCTTGGTACTTGGTGTTCCATAGGTGCTAACGTAGGGCGATAAAGCTGCATCTGTTGAAGCAGGTGCATATGCTGCTGCGGTAATGTAAACTTTGTTTAGATCGTACGATCTAAATTGATAGTTCTTTGCATAACCAGCACTTTTGTAGTACCACTTAATGTCTTTCCCGTTTGTTTCATAAACGCCATAACCGCCAGGACTACCATCTTTACAGGTTTGATTTCCGGCATATCCGTTTTTACCAGTCCACCACCAGGTAGAACAAATTGCAGCGGTATTATGCTCCATCATTGTTCCTGAAGCTGTGACAATATTATAATTGATGTGTGTATGTCCGGTTAAAACATGAACATTGGAAAACTCCTGAAAACAGTTCATGAACGTAGTTCCATTGTTTAGCGAAATTGTATTGACGGTATTGCCGTTTGTATCTATTTTAGGGTTTTGGTGAATCTGGATGTGCATTCCTACTACAATTGGAGTCGTCTTGTCTGTAATGGTAGCTAAATCTTTCTTGAGCCATTCCATCTGATCAGGAACAATAACGTCGTTGAAATCGCGGGTTCCAATGGTTCCCTGAACACCGTTGGCATTAAGATATTCGATATCGTCCAAAACAATGTAGTGGACGTTTCCAAGGTTAAACGAGTAGTAAGTTGGTCCTATTACTGTTTTGAATTTAGCTTCGGCTAACCAGTCTCCGGCACAGTATGGATCATTATCGTGGTTACCCATGGTGTTGAAAACCGAACAGTTGAGTTTACTCATTTGTGTAAGGTAGTCGGTAAGCCCATAATTGTTTTCATACCAATAAGCGTCCCAGGTCATGTCGCCTAGTGTCAGTATATATACTTTCGATCCGCTTGCCTTATAGGTATTGATAGTCGAGTTTACATCCGGTAAGATGGTGTTGGTAAACTGAGCTAAATCGTCGTTTCGATTAGCCAGATGCCAGTCGGTCATAGCTAAAACAACGTGTTTGCTGTTGTCAACCGGTGTTAATGCAAAGTCTTTTTGTTCAACCGTATTTGCACTGGCCGAAAGTCTTTTGAAGAATTGCGGAGCATTGTTCGTTGAGGTAACTTCGTAGTTGCCGGGTACTGAAATAAATACATATCCGCTTTTTTTCTGGGATGCCAGATAATAGATTCCTTCGCTGTTCGTGGTTGTTACAAGGTATCCGTCAGATACAACAACACCGGAGATTCCCTTCCCATTGCTATATACTATACCTTTTACTGACATTCCGGCAATGTCAGGAATGCTGGTGTTTGCAATGATGTTAATTGTAAATGAACCTAACGAGAGGCTTTGAGTCCCTCTGATTATGGTAATTGCATAAATTCCAGAGTTTATGCCACTTGGTAGCGTGTAGGTTGCAGAAGCATCGGTTGCCGATTTAACTGTAATTACGTATGTTTTTGTGGCATCGGTCGATAGGGTCAGTTTTATTTGATCGTTTGCTGCAAACCCTTTCCCGGTAATGGTGATGTCGCCGTTTGCAACAACATCTACACTCGACGGAATGGTTACTCCGGTGATTTTGAGTGTTACAACTTCGTCGTCAGAATTATTGCCTCCTGAGCAGCCTGAAAAAGTAATTGTTAAGCTTGTCAGGATAGTGACAATAAGCAGAATCCCTGAAACTATTTTGAGCGCTTTGTTTGTTGCACTCCATTTTGATCTGAACGATTGTTTCATTGTATTTTGATTAACTTCCGAAAATTGATTGTTTATATGTTCTTCATTTGCTATTGGGCAATTCTGCTCATTTAGGATTTGATTTGTTTTGTCGTATTTTCCATTCGGTCGAATGGAACTTTACTTTTGGATCTGCTACATCGTTACATTTTACAATCAATGCACCTTCTTTTTCCCAATACGATTTAACTGTGTATCCATTCATCGGTCCGTCTTCCGGTCCACGTACGGTTACATCATCAGGATTTACAATGATTTTCAACCCGAATGATTCATTCAACATGTCCATATCTCCGCGGCTATTTCCGCCGATAACAAGCGGACGAGCTTTGATAAATGTTTCGATTGTATGTGCTTTCCCGTCGTCTTGTGGAATTGGTGGTATAATTTCTCCGGTTGTTTTGCCGTCTTTAACAACACATTTTGCACCAACAATATTGATGTCAGGAATGCCAAGCTCTTCGGCAAAAAATTTCTGATAGAGTTGCTCTGGTGAAGCTGTTAGTATCCAAACCTCAAAGCCGTATTCTTTTAGGTTGGAAATGAACTCCTTCATTTCAGGGTAGAATTTACCTTTGTATGATTTGTGGTAGCAATTATCACCTATCGTTTCAATTTCTTCAGGACTTAATCCAGCCAAAAAATGCACCCGATCTTCAACGTATGGTTTCCCTACATTATTCCCATCTTTAACCATTCGATCCAATATTGCCAGTTTTTCTTTAGCGACTTTATCGGTTCTTCCTTTGAGAACTTCGTCGGCATATTGATAAAGGGCTTCGTCGGCTAAGTAATGAGGAACTTGTCCAAAGGTGGTGCCATCGCCGTCAAATACGGCAACCTTTCTTTCCTTGGACACAATTGTTGAGTTTAAGAAGCTTTCAAGCTTATCGTTTACTTCCTGAGACCAGCCCTTGATCGTTCTGTATTGCTGAGCCTGAAGTTCAGGAAGAGCAAATAAAACAGATAATAAACAGATTAATGATAATTTCTTCACTGGTTTTGTTTTTATAAATTTTCGAATGTGTTTATGCTAACCGTTTAATGCGGCCTTTTCTCGTTTCCAAGTTGTTGCAGATAATGCAGCAGCGAGAATACTTCCGACTATAAAAATCCAGAAAGTAGCTTCCCACCCAAGGCTTTTATTATTGGCAACTGCACCAATCAAGATTTTTGAGAGGAGCGCATCTCCAAGTAAATAGCCGAATAATCCGACAAAACCGGCAGCTGTACCTGCTGCATTTTTAGGAACCAGATTTACAGCCTGAACGCCGATAAGTGCAACCGGACCATAGATGAAGAAACCTATCCCGATTAAGGCTGAGTAAACCACTGTTACTGTGGTGGAAGCCAGATTGGTAGAAAATAATTGTGACAAGAAAATTGCTATTGGCGCTGCTTTCCAGTACAAAACCACAAAAACGGCGACAAGAAGCATGTATATTACGTTAGCCGGAGCGCATCTTCCTTTAAAATATTTTGCTGAAATTAATCCGCATAAAATTGTTCCGGGGATACCTGCGTAGTTGTGTAATGAGAAAGCCATTTTTGCCTGATCGCTATTTAATAAACCTGATTCCTGACAATAGGTTGGCGACCAGTCGCCAATACCGTAACGAACCAGATATACAAAGATATTAGCCAGAGCAACCAGCCAAAGAATCTTGTTTGTGAAGATATGTTTAATGAATAGTTCCTTGAAAGGAATTTTTTCGTCAGAGCTTAATTCTTTTTTTACTGATATATCGTTTCTATACTGATCAATTGGCGGCAAGCCGCAGGATTGCGGGGTGTCTCTCATTGCCCACCAGCAGAAAATAGCAATGACCAGAGCAACTGCACTAGGAAATACAAAAACTGCTTTCCAGCTTTGTGCTACAACGTTACCTCCGATATCTGCAACAAAGAATCCACCAATGAGAAGAGTTCCAACAGCAGCAAGATTCCCCATTAATCCACTTCCAAATGTGTGCGAAGTATTCCATATGGACATTTTAAAACTCCGTTCATTGTGCGAGAACCAGTGTACCATTACTCGTCCACAGGGAGGCCATCCCATTCCGGAAAGCCATCCGATAACAAGCATGAAGGCGAAAATGATTGCTACCGAGCTTGTTGCAAATGGGAATAGTCCTACCGACATCATTAGTATTGACGAGATTACCAGTCCGATTACCAAAAATTTTCGGGCGTCAGAGCGATCCGATAAGGCTCCCATTAAAAACTTACTGAATGCGTAAGCAATCGAAATTGCAGAGAGTGCAATCCCCAATTCCAGTTTGTTGTATCCCAGACCGCCTTGTTCTACGGGTTGGATCATTCCGGGAATAGCTATGGCAAGATTTTTTCGTACCAAATAATACCCTGCATATCCTAAGAATGCTCCCAGGAATACCTTAAGTCTCATTTTCTTGTACTCTGAATCAATCTTCTCTTTGGGGAGAAGTGGCTTTGCTGCCGGCGGATCTAAAAAGTTTAGCATAAATTAATTTTATAAATACTAATTAAAAAATTTTGCGACAGGGGATTGTCTTCGGGCTGCAAAATAAGCTTAGAAATCCAATTCCCCTGTTACAAAATAATTAAAAATGTAATCTTATTTGATAATGTAGTTGTCTGCAATACAATTAAAGTCGTTTACCTGTTTGTCGATCCACTGCTGATCAAATCCCATTTCTTCGGCCATGATAGCTGCAACTTTTGGTGCCATGACCACAGAAGCTTTAGCATCAAGGAATAAGGCTCTCACTCTTCGCGCAAGAACATCATCTACTGTTTTTGCCATTTCGTTACGAATAGCCCAGATTACTTCTGCAACAGTGAAGTCAAAATCCTTGTGAAGTTTTTCTCCATAAGCTGGATTTTCTTTTTGTAGGCGAAGTATTTCGTTTTGGTCGCTTCCATATACATACATCCAGTTGCTCCGGTCGGTAGTTTTTAGTGCTCCGTGAATCTTCAGATGACGCGTCTGACAAGCTTTGAATGGTATTTTTTTTGTTTTGATAGCGAGATTAACCGTGTCTTCCGCCATTTGACGATATGTTGTCCATTTTCCACCAGTGATGGTTACCATTTCTGAAGGTGAAACAAGTAACTTATGACTGCGGGATATTTCTTTGGTTTTAGTGCCATCAGAGTTATGCTTTGGAGCAGCTAATGGCCGTAGTCCGGCGAATACACAAAGAACATCTTTCCGTTGTGGTTTCTTGGTTAAATAGCGACCTGCGGTTTCCAGAATAAAGTCAATTTCTTCATCCAATGCTCTTGGTTCATGAACAAAATCTTTTACCGGAACATCTGTTGTTCCAAGTATTACACGATTGTGCCATGGAACTCCGAACATTACACGTCCATCGCTGGTCTTGGGAACCATGATTGCGTCGTCTCCATCCATGAACGAACGATCCACAACCAGATGAACTCCCTGACTTGGTCGTACCAATGGTTTTTCATTCGGGTCATCCATTTTAATAACCTGGTCGACAAAGATTCCGGTTGCATTGATGATACATTTTCCTTTCAGTTCGAAACTTCCGCCATTTAGTTCGTCGTTTGCAACCACTCCGTTAATTCGACCCTGGGAATCTTTCAAAAGGGTTGAAACTTTTGTGTAGTTTACCACCGTTGCACCTTTTTCGATCGCGGTTTGCATCAGGTTTACGGCTAGTCGTGAGTCATCGAATTGGCCATCGTGATATAATACTCCACCGCGAAGATTTTCTTGCACCACCTGAGGAACTCGTCGGATTACTTCTTTTTTGCTTAACGGGATGGAGTGACCAATGCCTAATGATCCTGCCAGTAAATCATAGACTGTAAGCCCGATGGTATAGAATGGTTTTTCCCACCAGCGATAATTGCCAATGATAAAACTCTGGTTCTTTACGAGGTGGGGGGCATTCTTACTCAGATAGCCCCTTTCCCGTAAAGCTTCCCGAACTAGTGCAACATCTCCTTTTTGTAAATATCTTACCCCACCGTGCACTAGTTTGGTGCTTCTACTAGATGTCGCTTTCGCAAAATCCGATTGCTCTAATAAAACTGTTTTATATCCCCGGCTGGCTGCGTCAACTGCAACGCCTAATCCGGTTGCACCTCCTCCTATAACAATAAAGTCCCATTCCTGTTTGGATACTTTTAATTGTTCTATAAAATCTTCTCGTTTCAATTTATGTTGTGTTTAAAAATTGTTTCTGTGATTATGTTCTGTATTTGAAATAAATTCGTAATAAAAGTAAAAGGTTTTTTTTACAAACCAAAATAAAATCGAAAGTTTATGAAATTTAATTTGTTTTAAATTGAATCTTTTTTGTTTTGACATATTAATTATTTGAATGCTTTTCTTCTGTGATGATACTTTGGCCTAGTGTTTTAGCTTGTTTGTTTTCTTCTTTGGGGTTTTACTTGTGCTTTTGTTTGTTTTGAAACTTATCCGTCTTCGGTCTTCAATTTCTGTTCTCGTTCATTTTGTAATCTGTATGGACGCAACGTGGCTTATGCTTTTTTGTGCATTGAAGGTCGTTTGGTGTTTTCTGCTATTGGTGTTCAGTGTTTTATGAATCGAGAAGACGCGGTGTGTTTATTCTTGTAGTTTAGTCATTTGTATTTTATTTTATATCTTTGCTTTCATTCTACATTTCGGTTGGTCAAAAAATGAAATCATGAGAAACATAGCGCAAAGACATAAAATCATATTAAGTGATCTTGAAAAGGAAGGCTACGTCAGGGTGCAGGAGCTTAGTGAACGGCTAGGAGTTTCGGAAGTTACGATTCGAAAGGACCTGAAAGAACTCGAAACAAGAAAGCTACTTTTTCGAAGTCATGGTAGTGCCAGCCCAATGAGTTCACTGATCAATGACCGGCATATTGATGAAAAGGAAAAAATTCAGGTTAATGAGAAGTTGCGTATTGCTGAAGCTGCGAATCTTTTACTGGAGAAAAACGACCGGATTATTATTGCTTCCGGAACAACGGTGCTTAGTTTCGCTCAAAAGATTACGATGACCGATCCATTGACTGTGATTACTCCTTCGGTGAAAGTTACTCTTTCGCTTTGTTACAAGCCCAATGTGGAAGTTATTCAATTGGGCGGTTCGATGCGAAAAAGCTCTGCTTCTGTTATTGGCCCAAATGCTGAAAGTTTACTTTGTGAATTAATGTGTAATAAACTGTTTCTGGGGGTCGATGGAATTGATCTCGATTTTGGGCTGACCACCAGTAATATTGCAGAAGCACATCTTAATCAATATATGATGAAGGCAGCACATGAAGTTATTGTTCTGGCCGATTCGTCTAAATTTGGGAAACGAGGATTTGGGAAGATTTGTGATGTTGGACAAATTCATCGGATCATTACCGATACCGATGCTCCTTCCAATGTTGTGCAGATCATGCGTGAAAAAGGAATTGAAGTTACCTTGGTGTAAAAGCTGCTATTTGCATTATAAAATAAGGCGAAGAGGTAAAATCTTCGCCTTATTTGTTTGATACTATTCCTAATCCGGGTGTGAAAATCTTCAAAAATTAGTCTTTGAGATTTCCGTTTCTTATTGTTCTTTTTTGATTGGGTTCCATCCCTGAGCTTGTAGTGGAATGACCGATCCGCCTGTAGTTATCAGGTTAGCTCCTTCACTTTCGGGTGTAATGTGCCCGATTATGGTGATGTCGAATTCTTTCTTTAGTATATCGAAACATGAAAGCGGAGCTGTAAATAGCAATTCGTAATCTTCGCCTCCGTTGAGTGCTGCCACCAGTGGGTTAATGCTTAGCTCTTCGGCAAAATCTTTGGTTTGTTTGTCCAGCGGAACTTTTTCTTCGTACAGGTTACATCCAACTTTCGATGCTTTGCATAAATGTAAGATTTCGGAAGAAAGTCCGTCCGAGATATCGATCATGGCGGTCGGCTTAATGTTTAGCGTTTTTAGTAACTCTTTGATGTCGCCGCGGGCTTCCGGTTTAAGTTGTCGTTCCAAAATATAACTGTATCCATCGAACATTGGCTGCTGGTGCGGATTCACTTTGAAAACCTCATTTTCGCGCTCCAGGAGTTGAAGTCCCATATAGGCACCTCCCAAATCGCCGGAAACACAAAGTAAATCATTAACCTGAGCCCCGCTGCGGTAGGTGAGTTCTTCTTCTGTTGCTTCACCAATCGCAGTTATGCTGATGGTTAATCCGGTGAGTGAGCTTGTTGTGTCGCCACCAATCAGGTCGACTCCGTATTTTTCGCAAGCCAGGTAAATGCCCGAATATAGTTCTTCAATAGCTTCAAGTGAGAATTTTGAGGAAATGGCAATTGAAACGGTGATTTGTTTCGGCGTTGCATTCATGGCATAAACATCCGAAAGATTAACTACAACCGACTTGTATCCCAGATGTTTCAGTGGAACATACATCAGATTAAAATGAATGCCTTCGGTCAACAGATCAGTCGTAACCACAATTTTCTTATCAGGAAAACTTAGCACTGCGGCATCATCGCCTACGCCTTTGACGGTACTGTTGTTTTTTAACTCAATCTTTTCGGTAAGCCGGGAAATCAATCCGAACTCTCCAAGCTCAGAAAGTGTTGTTATTTTTTTTGTCTCTTCCATGTTAAAATTTAAGACCTGAAGGTATTTATTGCTTGTGAACTTTCTGCAAAAATAGCTTTACTTCCTTATCTTTGCAATTTATTTTAAACAGTCTGAGGACATGTTTGTTAATTAATCCGATAATCGAAGAGACCGATATTTGAGGAATATGGAAGATCAGGAAAAACTATTAAGCGACATAACGAACAGGGAATATGAGTATGGGTTTGTAACCGATATTGATACCGATGTTATTCCGAAAGGTTTAAGTGAGGATGTGGTTCGGTTGATTTCTGCCAAGAAAAACGAACCCGAATTTATGCTCGAATTCCGACTTAATGCTTACCGCGAATGGCTGAAAATGAAAGCTCCGGAATGGGCTTATCTGAAGATCCCGCCAATCGATTTTCAGGAAACTATTTATTATGCAGCTCCCCGAACAAATCCTAAATATGAAAGTATGGATCAGGTCGATCCTGAATTGATTGATACTTTTAATAAATTAGGAATTTCGATCGAAGAGCAGAAGCATCTGGCCGGCGTTGCTGTGGATGTGGTAATGGATAGCGTTTCGGTAAAAACGACCTTTAAAAATGTATTGGCTGAGAAAGGTGTTATCTTTTGCTCGTTCAGTGAAGCTTTGACCGAACATCCCGAGTTGGTTAAAAAATATTTGGGAATGGCTGTTCCTACCACCGATAATTTCTTTGCAGCCTTGAATTCTGCTGTGTTTTCGGATGGTTCGTTTTGCTATATCCCCAAAGGAGTTCATTGTCCAATGGAACTTTCAACGTATTTCAGGATAAATACTGCGGGAACCGGACAGTTCGAACGCACCTTGATAATTGCCGAAGATGATAGCTATGTAAGTTACCTCGAAGGATGTACCGCTCCTATGCGCGACGAAAATCAGTTGCATGCTGCGGTTGTCGAGATAATTGCGATGGATCGTGCTGAAGTGAAATACTCCACAGTTCAGAACTGGTATCCGGGTGATAAAAATGGGGTAGGAGGTATCTACAACTTTGTGACGAAACGAGGTCTTTGTCGTGGAGTCTCTTCCAAAATTAGCTGGACTCAGGTTGAAACAGGATCGGCTATTACCTGGAAATATCCAAGCTGCGTGTTGATGGGAGACAATTCTGTTGGCGAATTTAACTCCGTGGCTTTGACAAATAATCACCAACAGGCTGATACCGGAACCAAAATGATTCATATCGGGAAAAACACCAAAAGTACCATTGTTTCAAAAGGTATTTCTGCCGGGAAAAGCGATAACTCATATCGTGGACTGGTGAAAGTATTGCCCGGAGCTACAAACTCCAGGAACTTTTCGCAGTGCGACTCTTTGTTGTTGGGTTCAACCTGTGGAGCCCATACTTTTCCCTATATTGAGGTGGGGAATAAATCTTCAGTAGTTGAGCATGAAGCAACCACCTCGAAGATTGGTGAAGACCAGATTTTTTATTGCAATCAGCGCGGTATTTCTACCGAAGATGCGATTGGAATGATTGTAAATGGTTATGCTCGCGAAGTACTGAATAAACTTCCGATGGAATTTGCTGTTGAAGCTCATAAACTGCTGCAGATAAGTCTGGAAGGCAGTGTTGGATAATGGAAGGTTTGAATGTTAGAATAATGGTGGCTAAGTTTGTCGAAGCCAAAACTTGAAAATATACAGAATGCTTACAATAAAAAACTTACGGGCCTCGGTTGAAGGCAAAGAAATTCTGAAAGGAATTAACCTTGAGATAAATTCTGGTGAAGTTCATGCGATTATGGGGCCAAATGGTTCGGGTAAGAGTACGCTGGCAAATGTATTAGCGGGAAAGTCTGATTATGAAATTCTGGGGGGTGAAGTTACCTTCATGGGACAGGATTTGCTGGCTCTTTCTCCGGAAGACCGCTCGCGTAGTGGATTATTCCTGAGTTTCCAGTATCCGGTTGAGATTCCGGGTGTGCCAATGGTTAATTTTATAAAGGCTTCGGTCAATGAACATCGGAAGTTTAAAGGACTTGATCCTTTGACTGCCGGGGAGTTTCTGAAGCTGATGCGTGCTAAAAAGGAAATGCTTCATCTCGATTCGGAGCTGACAAACCGTTCGGTTAACGAGGGTTTTTCGGGCGGGGAGAAAAAGAAAAATGAAATTTTCCAGATGGCTATGCTGGAACCCAAACTTGCCATTTTGGATGAAACCGATTCCGGCTTGGATATTGACGCTTTACGTATCGTTGCAGAAGGCGTAAATGCCTTAAAAACTCCTGAAACGGCAACGATTGTGGTGACACACTACCAGCGTTTGCTCGATTATATTGTTCCCGATTTTGTGCATATTCTTTATCACGGCCGGATTGTGAAAACCGGAGGCAAAGAATTAGCCCTTGAATTGGAAGAAAGAGGATATGATTGGATTAAAAACGGGAACGACTAATCATCATGAACAGTACTCCTGAAAAAATAACACAGACTGATTGCTTGATTTCATTGTTTGAAAAAAATAAAGAAATCCTGAATCAAGGCTCTTCGCCTTTGCTGAATCAAGTACGCGAAGTGTCGGTCAATCGTTTTGCACAAACCGGCATTCCGGAGAAGAAAAACGAAGATTATAAATACACGAACATGAGTCCGGCTTTTGAGAAGAATTATACTCAGGAGTTGGTTCGCGAGTCGGGATTGATTAACCTGAATGAAGTTTTTAAAAATAATATTCCTGAACTGGATGCTCATCTGGTATTTCTGGTGAATGGTTGGTTTTACAGCGGAAATAATCCTTCTGCCGGACTGCCTGCTGGTGTTGTGTTGGGAAGCTTAGAGCAGATTGCAAATGAACGACCTGATCTGCTTGCGAATTACAATGCTCAGTCCGGTCTATCTTCCGATCCGTTTGCGGCTCTAAATGGCGCTTTTGCCAAGGATGGGTTTTTTCTGTTTTTGCCTAAAGCGCTTGTTGTTGAAAAACCAATTCAGATTATCAACTTGCTTAGTTCGGATCATGATCTGATGGTAACTCAGCGAAATCTGGTGATTGCAGAGTCTGGTAGCCAGGTGAAGCTGGTGGTTTGTGATCACACCCTCAATTCAGCTTCTTTTCTGTTTAATTCGGTTACAGAAGTTTTTGTCGGGGAAGATGCGTCGGTGGATGTTTACACGATTCAGAACCATCATAATCAATCGACGATCATTAATTCTTCATTTTATTGGTTGGAGCGTAATTCTTCGTTGGTTACCGGAGCGATTAGTCTGCATGGTGGATTAATTCGTAATAATGAAAAAGTAACTTTCCGTGGTGATCATGCCAATGCTAATGTGAATGGTATTGCTTTTACTGATAAAAAACAGCATGTCGATAATTTTATTCTGGTTGAGCATAATACGCCCAATTGTCAGAGTAACCAGATTTATAAAAGTATTCTTGATGATGAGTCAACCGGAGCTTTTTCCGGACGGATTCATGTGGCAAGAAATGCGCAGCAAACCATCGCTTTTCAACGGAACAACAATGTTCTATTGTCGGATAAAGCAAAAATGCAGACAAAACCTCAGCTGATTATTGATGCTGATGATGTGAAATGTAGTCATGGGGCAACTGTTGGACAAATTGACGAAGAAGCACTGTTCTTCCTTCGTGCGCGTGGAATTGGCGAGAAAAATGCTCGTATGATGCTGATGAATGCCTTCACCCGTGAAGTTGTTCAGAAAATAACAATTGAATCCCTACGCAACCGATTGGATGAGTTAATCGAAAAGAGACTGACTGGAGAATTGAGTCGTTTCTATGATTTGCAATAATAACATAACCGAAGATTTAATAAGAAAGCCTCGCAAATTTTGCGAGGCTTTCTTATTAAATTAAACCAGAGTTTAATACAAACGAAAAAACCGTCTTAATCTAAGACGGTTTTATATCTTGAGAAATTTAATTTCTTAAATCTTGTTCAAATGCAGAACTAAAGAAGACTTTAAGTTTGCAGCTTTGTTTTTATGAATAACATTCTTTTTAGCAAGTTTGTCGATCATTGAAACAACTTTTGGTAAAGCTTCTGCAACAACTGTTTTGTCAGTTTCAATACGTAATTTCTTTACAGCATTACGCATTGTTTTAGCATAGTACTTATTCTGCAAGGTTTTAACCTCGTCTTGTTTAATTCTCTTCTTTGCTGACTTATGATGTGCCATTTTTTCTTTTCCTAAATTGTTAAATTTATTTGTAGCCCGTAGCGGAATCGAACCGCTGTTACCAGGATGAAAACCTGACGTCCTAACCCCTAGACGAACGGGCCAACTTGTTAATTCCCTGATTTGGGACTGCAAAAATAAGTCATTTTTCCAAGTCTCCAAATTTTTTCAGAATTTTTTTCCAAAATCGCTTCAGCTTCTTTTAGCGTTTGCGTTTTTTATTTTGGCGTTGCAAAGAAAAGCAAGTTTTTTGAAACTTCAAATAGTTTGCAAAAAAAAATTACCTCCACTCAACAATTGTACCACGGTTTTTTTGCAAAAGCTTTTCAGGCATCGATGTAACTACTTCTTTCCAAAGAAGTTCGATGAGTTTGTGCTTCGCGAAATGTCTGGTGTAAACCACGCTGACTTCCCGAAGTGGGTTGATATCGGAAAATGAACGTACATGTTCGAACCTGGATTCGCTCATATCAAGAGTAGCTAATTCCGGAATTATAGTCATTCCGCCTTCCTTATCGATGATGTTCATGATGGTTTCCAGCGAACCTGCTTCGAAATGAAATGGTAATGTGGAGTCGGTAGCTCCTTTAAATGCACAAAGATTGATAACCTGATCGCGGAAGCAATGCCCGTCTCTTAGCAGCCATATTTCCGGTGTTGAGATATCGGTTCTCAGGATTTCTGTTTTTTGAGCCAGCGGATGATCATCATGAAGATATAGCATCATTCCTTCGTAGAAGATGGGTTTTTCGTTGATGTGGTCCTCGTGAAGTGGGGTAACCAGAATTCCAACGTCAATCAGGTCGCGGTTTAAGCGGTCGATAATATTGGCGGTGGTAAGCTCTTCAACCCGAATGTTGATGTTTGGATATTTGCGTTTGTAGTTACCTATAAACAAGGGTAGAAGATATGGTGCTAAAGTTGGAATGATCCCTATTTTAAGTTCTCCGGCAATCTGGTTTTTGTGTTCTTTAATAATGCTGTTTATTTTGTCGGATTCGAATAGTGCAATTCGTGCCTGATCAACAATTTTTCGTCCAACATCGGTTGGAATGAGTGGTTGTTGACTGCGGTCGAAAATAATAACACCCAGATCTTCTTCGAGCTTTTTGATCTGCATGCTTAGTGTAGGCTGGGTGATGAAACAATTTTCGGCTGCTTTTCCGAAATGACGAAAGGTATCAACAGCAACAATATATTCCAGTTGGGTTAACGTAATCATAATGGTCGATTTTGGTCTGCTAAATATACTAAAAAGTAATTCCTTTGATTTCGTTTTCAGTCGCGATGCCGTTAATTGAGATTTGAAACCACTTATTTCGGACTCCCAATAGTGGAATTGAACAGCATTTGTCGTTGCCATTCAAATAATGATACGGATAGCGCATGTGAAACATTCATCGATTTACAATTTCCTGTCATTGGAATGTGAACCTTCCGGGTACATTTCTTCAGAATCTCTTCGGGCAATCCACTGCGTTCATTTCCAAGTAGAAACACAATCTTTTCAGGAAGCATCTCGGTGTATATGTTTGTCGAGTCTTCGCTCGTTTCAATAGCGATTAGCTGATAGTCGGATTGAATTTTGATGAAAAAATCTTCAGGAGCAATAAAAGTGAGTTTGATATTATTGTAACTTAGTCCGGCCGTCTTTTTAATGGATGACATTCGGAGCTGGAATTCTTTACCTAAAATAAATACTTCTTCAGCACCAACATTGTCAGCCAAACGGATCATATTTCCGATATTTTCCGGATTAATGATTTGCCATGCAGCGATAATGGGCTTGTGCATTAGTATCGGATAATCTTGGCTATTAAAAAAAACTATAGAATTTGTTTCCATCGTTCGCAGAATATCTTTTTCTTTGAAGCGCAAATGACAGGTTTTTTAAACTGAAAACAATGAGAATACTTAAAATATTTATCGAAATCTTACTTCTTACGGTTCTTTTTTCCTGTGGAAAATCGGACAAGGAGCGGGCTGCCGAAAAATTTAAACAAGCTGTCAGTATTTGCGAGAAGAAAGATACATTGAGTGCGCTGCAGGTTTTGGACTCTATTCCAAAATTATTTCCGGAAGCTGTTGAAACTATTAAAAAGGCAAAAGATCAGGTCAGGATTCTTAATTCGGATATTTTATCCCGGAAACAAACTCAGCTAGATCGGTTGAATGCACGAATGACAGAGCTTGAAAAACCGTTTGACTCGGAAAAAACGGCATTCGATCATTACACTCAATATATTCCTAAAAACCAAAATTTCGAACGTCGCTGGAACCAGTCGTATATTCAGCTGCACCTTGATGATCGTGGCGAATTGTATATATCGAGCAATTATTATGGTTCGCAATGGCTCGATCATGTAGGAATTCGTGTTTATGATGGTGTTTTTCAGGCCAAGACGGATAGCGTTTCGTTGAATGATGAGAATAACCATCATAGCGAATTTATGGATACTCATTGGGAAACAGTGAGCTATAAAGAAGGTAAGGATAATGGGGTTATTCAGTTTATTGCTGAAAATGCTCATCGTAATTTAAAGGCAGTCTTCCTCGGGAAACGTATGTATTTTATTGTTCTTGAGCCGGTCGATAAGCAAGCTGTAAAAGACGCATTGGCCTTGTCGAATGCACTTAAACTCAAACATCAGCTCGAAAAAGAAATTGCTACGCTTCGAACGAAAATGAAGTAGCCCCAACTGGTCTAAATCAATTTCTGAATTTCTTCGATCGGACGAGCCAAAACGGCATGTGAACCTTTAATAATTAACGGACGTTGGAGCAGTTTTGGATTTTTAACCAGAATGTCGATCCATTCGTCGTCCGAGAATTCCTCACCTTTAAATTGTTCTTTGTACAAATCTTCGTTGATCCGAATAATACTGCTTATTGGTAACCCTGATTTGTAGAGGAATTCTTTGATCTCATGAGGCGTGATTCCATTTTTTATGTAGTCAACTATCTCAATTTCAAATCCTTTTTCTTCCAGATATTTGAGCGCATCGCGGCTCTTGGAGCAGCGAGGGTTATGATAGATCTTCATCATATTTTGGTGTCTTTTTTTGATGTATGTGTGGTAGTCTTCCTGAGCACGATAGCGTTGCCCGTTATTCTGATTGTTGTATTGGTTGGTCAGTTCACTGTCAAGTATTCGCGCTTTGGTATTGTCCCGAAGCTGTATGCGCAGCAGTTCGCGGAGTTCATACCTGATTTCCGGAGATTTGATTGGACAGGCAACTTCAATGCGACGATCTAAGTTGCGCGACATCCAGTCGGCTGATGAAATATAGATATCGTCTTTTCCACCGTTTGCAAATAGCATTACCCTCGAATGTTCCAGATATTTGTCAACGATACTGATGGCTTCTATGTTTTTGCTTAAGATCGGATCTCCGGTTTTAAGTCCAAATATTCCGCGGATAATAAGCTGAATCTTTACTTCAGCCTGACTGGCTTCATAGAGCTTATCAATCATTGCTTGATCAATCAGGCTGTTCATCTTTAAAATCATATAAGCCTTCTTGCCTTTTTTTGCATTGCTGATTTCCTGATCAATCTTATGGGTAAAGAAACTTCGGAGCGAAAAAGGGCTAACGACGATTTGGTTGAAATTGAAATGCTTATAGGTATGTTTGAAAAATTCGAACATGTTGGCAACATCATCAGCAATTTCCTGATCTGCAGTAAGGAATCCTTTATCGGCATATACACGGGCAGTTCCTTCATGGAAATTACCGGTGCCAATATAGGCGTAATTCCGAAGACCTTTTTTCTCTTTCCGTTGTACCCAGGCCAGTTTACAATGGATCTTTAAGCCGGGTATGCCATTAATGACGTGGGCTCCTTCTTCCTGAAGTTTATTCGACCAGAAAATATTGGCTTCTTCATCAAATCGAGCTTGTAGTTCGATGACTACCGTTACTTTTTTCCCGTTTCGTATGGCATTGAGTAATGCATTTACAACTTTTGAATCCTCAGCAACACGGTAAATGGTAATTCCAATTTCACGGACTTTTGGGTCAATTGCGGCTTCACGCAGAAAGTCGATGAAATGCGAAAAACTCTGGTATGGATAGTGAAGTAATACATCTTTTTTCTGAAGTTTCTTCAGAATACTTTGACGTGGCGGCAAATCCTTGTGAGGAATTGCAGGTAATGATTGGTAATAGTGATGCTTTTTCCCGACGTTCGGAAAATTCATGAAGTCTTTGTGATTGTGGTATTTACCTCCGGCAACGGTATTGTCAGCTCCGTCGAGTTTCATCTTTTTTGTAATAAAATCGAGCAGATCTTTAGGCATTTCGCGGTCGTAGATTAACCGCACCGGAATGCCTAGTTTACGTTTCTTTAAACTGATTTCCATTTTTTCCATGAAGCTTTTGGAAATATCATCGTCGATATCCAGCTCAGCATCACGGGTCACTTTGATGGTGTATGCTTCGAAATGATCGAAATTAAAAATGGGGAAAATATCATTCAGACAGAAACGAATCACATCATCAACCATGATGATGAATTTCTTATTTCCCTGCTCCGGCAAAACTAAAAAACGGGAAACTGATCGGCTGGGAATCCGAACCAGGGCATACGCAAATTTGTCGGGATAATTAATTTTCGAGAGTTTTACTGCCAGATAAACCGATTTGTCGCGCAGGTATGGAAATTTCATCGACTTGCTGAGCATGATGGGTACGATGTTCGGCAGTACTTTCTGGTTGAAATATTTCCGGACAAAAACTCCATGCTCGTGAGACAGTTGTTTTTCGTCGAGCATGAAGATATTCTCATTAGCCAATTCCGTCCAGAGGTTTCGGTATATTTCCTGAGCTTTTTGCTGATGCAGAACGACGGTTGTCTGAATCTTTTCGTATAGTTCGGCTGCGGTATAATTACCCAATAAGGTTTCTTCTTCGTTGCCGTATTCCAGAATCCGACGAATGGTAGCTACCCGGACGCGGAAAAATTCATCAAGGTTGTTGGAGAAAATCCCGAGAAACCGGATTCGCTCAAACAACGGAACTGTCGGATCTTCAGCTTCCTGAAGAACTCTTTCGTTAAACGACAACCAGCTTACTTCCCGGTTATTATATCTGCCCGAATTTTCCATTTCCTGATTTTTAGTTATCCAGAAGAACCAACAACAAGCATTTTAGTTCTTTAAAATAGCTAATCCTTTCTGTAATGCTTGCCGAAAGATAGGCAATTCAATGATTTCATTCAAACACAAAATATGTTCTTTGGGTTGCTGGGTCTCATCCTGAAGGAATAATTCGAACCATCCAACGTTTTGCCATTGGTTCATTTTGTAACCTACATTTTTGAATTCACCGCATTTGCGATACCCAAACTGTTCATGAAAAGCTACACTGGATTCATTAGGCATGGTGATGATTGCCAGTAAATCAGCTACTCCTTGAAATCGAACCATTTCATTCAGACTGGTATATAGTGCATGTGCTATTTTCCTTCGATGGAAATCGGGATGTACATATACCGAAACTTCTTTGGTCCAACGGTACGAAGCCCGGCTACGGTATCCTGATGCATAGGCATAGCCAGTAATTTTTCCATCAATTTCACAAACTAAATAAGGAAGTTCTTTCATGATATCCTGCATCCGTTCCCAAAATGATTCTTCGCTGGGAACTGTTTCTTCGAAAGTAACCGAAGTGTCGAGAATGAATGGAGCATAGATCTCCAAAATCCCCGGAACGTCTCGTTTTTCTGCAAGTCGTATCGTTACACTCATAATCTTGTATTTTTTTTCGGGTTACGAGTTACTAGTTTCAGGA